>FZPS01000160.1_pt28 | contig 260228 bp, 215 predicted proteins | sample 1817821 | NCBI WGS metagenome assembly FZPS01 (sample SAMEA104158645, study PRJEB21678) | metagenome | place: Germany | collected 2015-04-21
TTCTGAATGACCTCTGCCAAGAAGCCAAAACGGCGCTTGACACACCGGTCGTTGAGGTGGTGGCGGACAAGGGATACGAGAGCCGTAGGGATATCCTGGATTGTCTCATGAACGGTAACATCCCGCATGTCGCGTTGAAGTATGACAAGGACGCCCGCGTGTTCAGCTTGCCGTATCGGGAAGCTGACATCACCGATGCCTTACGAGCTCGAACCGATCCCGAGGCGATCCGGACGTGCCTTCACGCCGGCGTTTTACCGTTGGCGTACGAGGGCAAAGGCATCTCGATCGAAGTGCAAAGCGGTTCGGAGGTTTCGTGCTTCCTTCGCCATGCAGACGGGACGGTAACCTGTCCGACCGGTCATACTCTTACGCAGGTTAAACAGCGCCGCGGAGGCGGTTACGTCTACCAAAACCGCGATGCATGCCGCCAATGCCGCGTTCGCTGTACGACAGCGAAGGTAAAAGAAGTCTATTTCGGCCCCACAACAGAGTGTGTCGCTGTACGTGTGAGAGGTCGCAGCGATCTGCCCTTGCAAGCGCTACCCGAAGGCTTTGTCCCGAACAACAGTTTCTACCGTAAGGATCACGATGACGCTGTCGTCGTGATTACCATTCCTCAAGATAACGAGAAGTTACGGACGCGCAAGTGTACGGTTGAACATCCGTTTGGAACGATCAAGTGGTACCACGGCGCACACTTCGCTCTCTTGAAAGGAAAAACGAAGGTAGCCGGTGAATATGCCTTGAGCTTTTTGGCTTACAACATGAATCGCGTCATGAAAATCGTAGGGACGGACGCGCTTTTCGATCTGTTCAGCGACAAGAAACGCATGTATGAGCTCTGCAGACTGGTTCAATAGCGGAAAAGATTCCTCCGTTTTTCATTTTTAACCCGCTTTTTTCCCAGTTTTCGGAACTTTCCCTCAAGCTCGTTAGATCTTTATTACCCCTTCCAAAAAAGGAAAAAATTACACGCTTTTTCGGGCACAAAAAAGTCCCAAAACGCCTGGTATGACGGCGTTTTAGGACAAATTGTGGCGGAGAAGGAGGGATTTGAACCCTCGCTGGAGTCACCCCCACTAACGGTTTAGCAAACCGTCCCCTTCGACCTCTTGGGTACTTCTCCGTTTGTCATAATTTTGTTATCCGCAACGGCAAGTCGCTGTCGGTGCACCGACCATTATATCACGTCCGGACTTCTGTGCAACCGAAGAAAATGCGTCATTTTGATGGTTCGAAGCTTGTTTATGGGATATCCCGGTGCGCATAAAAGCCCAAGAGGGCACCGTCGTGTTGTACAATGGGAAGCATCTTCGCATTTGCTTTGCGATTGGGGGTGTATTTTATTGGATAACAATAGAATGAAGACAGCGCTGGTGACAGGTGGAGCGCGAGGAATTGGGTGCGCGATCTCAAAGGTACTGGCGCGGGACGGTTACCACGTCTTTATCAATTATTTTAATTCGGAGGATGAAGCGCAAGAGCTTGTTGCCATGCTCGAACGAGATGGTTGCAGAGCGACGCTACTGCGTGCCGATATCGCAAGCCCTTCCGATGTTCGCCGCATGGTCGCGAGCGCACTGCTCGAATGCAATCGGATTGATGTCTTGGTCAACAATGCCGGCGTTAGTGCGTGGGGTCTGTTGACGGAGACAACTGAAGAAACGTGGGATCGCGTATTAAATACGAATTTGAAGTCGAGCTATCTCTTGTGCAGAGCCGTTTTGCCGAATATGATCCGGGCGGGCTCCGGGAGTATCGTCAATGTTTCATCCATGTGGGGTGCTGTGGGCGCTTCGTGCGAAGCCGCTTATTCCGCAAGCAAATCGGGGCTGATTGGATTGACGCGGGCGCTCGCCCGGGAAGTGGCACCTGCCGGTGTGCGCGTCAATGCCGTCTCACCCGGCGTGATCGAAACGAGAATGCTTGATGGGCTGACGGAAGAAGAGCGACAGGATTTGATTGATCAAACGCCGCTTCAGCGAATCGGTCGACCGGAGGAAGTTGCGGAAGCAGTTGCTTTCCTCGTGTCCGATAAGGCGTCTTTTATTACGGGTCAGGTACTCGGAGTCGACGGCGGGTTCATCTGCTGATCGCAGTGAAGTGAGATAGGGCGAGTTCTCTCTTTCTCGCGTTTCTTCTACTGATTATTGGATTAAAGGTATGCGGTTTGTCGGGATGGCTTCTCCGCTACATGAGCGTTGCGATCAATCACGGATCGCAGCTGAACGTCGAAGGCGTAACGGGTGTCCTTTTGGCGGCATTCGCTGATTTTATCGTCTAACAGCCGTAGCAGCTTAGCCTTGTCACGGGGCAAGCGCCCCCAGATACGGAAGCCGAGAGCATCGTGAAAACCGTCATACTGGAGTTCGGTGTCGATACGTTCGATCAAGCGATGGGCTTCCATGAGGTTTTCCAATTCATTCGCCGGCTTGAAGATGCCGTTCGCAATATCCTTATACAGAGGCGCATCTTTGTTCAGGAAGAGGGAAAAATTGATCACGCGCTCCGGCTTAGTCTTGTTGAAGAAAGTAGCCAGTCGTTCTGCGTTTTCTTCACCTCTGCTGTGTCATGCTATGCCGGTCATAAAGTGCGCGCAGTAGACGAGTCCCGCTTTTTTGAGTCGATCAATCTCGCGGTATGCCTCTTCCAGCCGGTGATCCTTCCGCATGAAGGTCAGGACGTCCGGCAGACCGCTTTCGATGCCGATGTAAAGCCGCCTCAATCCGGCTTCCGCCAATTGTCTGAGCTCCACATCTGTCTTGCGGCTTATGTCCGAGACGGTGGCATCCAGGTTGACCATAGCGCAGGCGGGAAAGTATTGCTGTACCATGCTCAGGATCATCAGCAGGCGATCTGTGTCCATAGCGAAGGCGTTGCCGTCGCCCAGAAAAACTTGCGTGGGATTGCCTCCCAAATCGTGTACTCGTTTCAACTCGTCTTCAACTTGGTCCAAAGGCAAAAGACGGTAAGACAAGTGTTTGAACAAGGTGCAGAATTTGCAGCGGTTGTACGAGCATCCCACGGCGACCGGCAGCATAAAAGATGAACGCTCGATGGGCGGTCTGCAAATCTGACCTTCATATTCCACGATTCTTGTCTCCTTTCAGCCAAGTTCTGACTTCATTATAACTGAGTGAAGCGATACCTTGCCTTGACGGCATCGCCCTCGGGACTCCGGTGTGCAGTTTTTCAGTTTATATTGAATTTCTGGATTTTCGCCAAAACCGGTGTCTGCATCTGTGTGAAATTTTGCAGTTAATATCGATTTTTTGGACTCGCGCCGATGCCGGTGCCGGTACGGTGTACACTTTTTCAGTTAATAATGAATTACTGGACTTTATGCCCGAGACCCATGTGCAGTTTTTCAATTAATTTTGAATTTCCAGACTTTCTGCCCGGCGCCGACGTGCAGTTTTTCAGTTTATATCGAATTTATGGATTTCGCTCGAAATCGGTGTGCGGTTTTTCAATTTATATCGGAAAATTGGACTTTCCGTTGAACCCCCTCCGCACCCCCTCGAGAAGGGGTGCAATTTTGCAATTTATATTGAATTTTTGTACACGTACGGTCGAAGGGTCGCTTTTTGGCAAACTTCGCATTTTTAGCGTTTTACTTAGCTTCGCACGATTTCCGACGGACTGTTCAGATAAAACTTTGCGCCACGTTTAAGGGGCTTTCCCTTTTGAGAAAACCCCTTCATTTTACGTAAGTCGATTGACGGATGATCGCTCTTAGCGGTCGAGGTTGAAAGCTCCCCAACCGGCGTAGACGGCACCTTCTCCGAGCTGCTCTTCAATGCGAAGCAGTTGGTTGTATTTCGCCACGCGGTCCGTGCGCGACGGTGCGCCTGTCTTGATCTGTCCCGTTCCCATGGCGACGACGATGTCGGCGATGGTGACGTCTTCCGTTTCACCGGAACGGTGCGAGACGACGGCGGTCCAACCGCTGCCTTGCGCCATATCGATGGCGTCGAACGTCTCGGTCAAGGTGCCGATCTGGTTCAGCTTGATCAGGATGGAGTTGGCGGCATTCTCATCGAGACCGCGCGCCAAACGCTCCGTGTTCGTGACGAACAGGTCGTCTCCAACGAGTTGGACACGGTCGCCGATACGTTCGTTTAGCTTGACCCAGCCCTCCCAATCGTCTTCAGCGAGTCCGTCTTCAAGCGAGATGATCGGATACTTGTCGCAGAGTTCCTCGTAGTAGTCGATCATTTCGTCGGTCGTCTTAAATTCGCCCGTCTTCCAGAACAAATAACCTTCTTTGTCTTGCGCTTTCGCTTCTTCGTAGAGCTCGGTGCAGGCAGGATCCATGGCGATGAAGAAGTCATCTCCAGGCGTGTAACCGGCTTCTTCGATCGCGCGAACGAGCCATTGCAGCGCTTCTTCGTCACTCTTAAGGTTCGGTGCGAAACCGCCTTCGTCGCCGACCGCTGTCGAGTAACCTTCTTTTTTCAGGAGACCTTTCAGTGTGTGGAAGACTTCCGTACACCAACGGAGCGCTTCTTTGAACGAAGGCGCGCCGACGGGCATGATCATAAATTCCTGAAGGTTGACGCTGTTGTCGGCGTGTTTGCCGCCGTTGATGACGTTCATCATCGGGACAGGCAGCACGTGAGCGCGGATACCGCCGAGATATTTCCACAGCGGCAAGTTGAGGGAGTCGGCTGCAGCCTTCGCGCAGGCGAGCGATACTGCCAGCGTGGCGTTCGCGCCGAGGTTCGCTTTGTTATCGGTGCCGTCGAGCTCGATCAGCGTGCGGTCGATCTCGACTTGGTCGTAAACGTTCATGCCGATCATGTTAGGCGCGATCGTGTAATTGATGTTGTCGACCGCCTTTTGGACGCCCTTGCCGAGATAGCGGCTCTTGTCGCCGTCGCGAAGCTCAACGGCTTCGTAGGCACCTGTCGATGCGCCCGAAGGGACGGCAGCACGCCCGAATGATCCGTCCATAGTGGTGACTTCTGCTTCAACTGTCGGATTCCCGCGGGAATCTAAAATTTCTCTAGCCCTTACAGACTCAATCCAAAGTTCTGTCATATGTATTTTTTCCTCCTATTTTGATAAACAAAAAGTGCTTTACTGTTCGATCTGTTTTGATCCGCTCGTAAGTATAACAAATTTGTACCATCTGCGCGATTTACAATAAGCGGATGAAATGCCCTTAACTTAGGGTCTAATTGTTAATCTTGTCGATAAAATATCCAGAAAAAATGGGGCGAGAGACTATTGTGAGGAGTGATCGCTGTTTTTGGTGTCGACCACATTATCTTCTGCCTCCTCTGTAACCTGTATGCTCGACTCGAAGCTCGTCGGAACTGTTTTGAACGTCGTCAAAAGCAGGAGTAGTTGGGTGACTGAGGTGGCGAGCAGAATGTGTGCGATTTCGAAGAGGTCGGCGATCGGACCGAACAGAACTGTGCCGAGCGGAATCGCCGCGGAGCCGATCATATAGAGTAAGGAAAAGACGCGCCCGTGATACGAACGTTCAACGTTCTGTTGGAAAAATGTTGTAACGGCCGTCGTGTAAAACGGTACGATGACGCCTAACGCAAAGGCAAGGATCGCAAAAAAGGAGAAGGGCGGCAATGGCATCATGCCCATGATCGCCAAGATGAGCGTGCATCCGGCGACAAGGAACCCCGAGCCTCGAACAACCTGCAGATGACTGCGGAATTTGCCGCGAATCGAGACGATCAGACCGCCTACCGCCATGCCGGCGAACAGCGCCGTCTGTACTGCGGCGATGAGCCACGCCTCCTCGCCGAAATTGCGCCGGATGAACAGCGGCGTGAGAATGACGATGGGCGCGAGCAACACCATGAAGAGCGCATACGTCAGCATGAGATTTCGGATCGGGCGGCGACTTTTGACGTAGGCGAAGCCCTGACGGAACTGTTTGCCGATCGTTTCCGCCGTTACAAGTTCAACAACCTCGTCATCGGAGACCTTTTCTTCCGCCGGTACTACTTCATCGTCGACACCCGGGAATCCCCACGATTCGCCCTCACGCAGCTTCGGCTCGACTCCAAGCGCCGTGACGACCTTACCCGTTTTATGGTTCGGAATGGGCAGGAAAAACATAATAATATTTGAAATGGCAGCAGTGACGACGTCAATCATGAAGACGACCCAGAGAGGGAATAATGACAGCAACGCACCGCCGAGAATCGGCGAGAGGAGCGAAGAGACGTTATTGATCGTACTGTTGACGCCGTTAATGCGGAGCAGGTCTTTTCTCGGAGTAATCTGAGGGATGAGCGCATTGATCGCCGGTCCTTGTATGCCTCCGCCGAATGAGCGGATCATGGCAGCCACGTAGATGAACCAGATATGGTCGTATCCGAGCAGGAACAGGACCGCGAGCGCAAGTGTGGCAAGCGCGATTCCGCCGTCAGCTAGGATGACGAGCCACCGCCTGTCGTAACGGTCTGCCCAAACACCGGAAAAAGGAGCGACCAGCAACTGTGGAATAAAGGAGGCGAGCGTGATGATCATCATCGATGTGCCTGAGTTCGCCCTCAGCGTGACGTACCAAATGATGGCGAACTGAACAAGCCCCGATCCTACCAGGGATATACCTTGTCCACCTAAAAATGCGACACTGACGCGCTTCCAGCGCTCAGTCCGTTGAAAGCGTTTATGAAGCATAACACACGAATTATAACACGATCGAACAAGACGTGTTTTGTCTTGTCATCGAATTGCGATAAAGAAATTGTGTTAAGCACGTCACATCTTTGTTAAACTGTGATTGTCGTCAAGACGAAAAGGAGAGGATCCACTTTTAAATAAAGGAGTAGAAAGCTATGTCCGTAGACTGGAAAAGTCAAGTTAAACGATTGATGGCGCGCGGCGCCGACTACGCCGACGTTCGCTATTATCCGAATCACGAGGAAGATTTCAAGCTCATGTGGAACGGAAATTTTCTCGCGTTTAACCGATCGGAAGAGAGCGGATTCGGTGTTCGCGTGCTTGTCGGCGGAGCTTGGGGTTTTGCCGCCTCATCTAATATGTCTTCGCCTGAGGAAACTTTTGATCGCGCGTTCGCGAACGCCTCTGCCGCATCGACAAAAGTGAAACGCCCGATAAGGCTCGCAGACAAGGAAGTGCTGTCGGGTCGATTCGTGAGTCCGTGTGCCGTTGACCCGTTTGAGGTGCCGATGGCGGAACAAATCGCGATGATGCGCGAACTCGACGGGTACATCAACCAAGAGGGCGTCATGCAGCGCCGGGTCATGCTCCGCACGATTCGCAATACGATCCAATATTACGATTCGGAAGGCGCAGAGATCGAAAAGCACTTCGTTGAAATATTCCCGAGCATTCATGTCACCTCCTTTGATGAAACGGGCATGATGCAGGGTCGAAAGTATCAGCCGCCTCGTCTAGGCGAGACGCGCGGTTGGGAGACGATGGATCGCGACCATTGGAAAGAACATGCCGATCGAATCGTCGCTGAAATGCGACAGTCGGTCGAAGCGCCGAAATGCCCCGAGGGTCGCATGTCCGTCATTCTGATGCCCGACATGATGTTCTTGCAGGTACACGAGACGATTGGGCACGCGCTTGAGCTCGACCGTATTCTGGGGTATGAGCTGTCGTTCGCAGGAGGCTCGTTCGTCCGCCTCGATGATTTCGGCTCACTTCAGTACGGTTCATCGAAATTGAATGCGCGCGCCGATGCGACATTGATCAATTCGCCCGGGAGTTTCGGTTTTGATGATGACGGTGTCGCCGCTCAGAACAGGATGCTTATCGAGAACGGCATTCTCGTCGGAGCGATCACGTCGCGGCAAATGGTAACGGAAGCGAATGAGCGCGCGGGGCGTCAAATCTTTGACAGTTCAGGCGGCACATGCCGCGCGTGCGCATTCTACCGGACACCGATTGAGCGCATGACGAACATCAACATCGATCCCGGTCAAGACGGGACGCTGGAGGATATCATTCGCAACACGGAGTACGGTGTCATACTATCCGGTGAAAAGAGCTGGTCGATCGGTTCCAACCGTGAGCAGTTCCATTTCTCGACCGATATCGGTTGGCTCGTCGAAGACGGCGAGCGTAAGGGCGTCGTCAAGAACTGCGCGTACAGCGGCATGACGCTCGATTTCTACCGATCATTGACGGCGGTAGGCGACGAGTCGACTTGGGAAGTTCAAATTGTAGATAATTGCGGCAAAGGTGCACCTGGTCAGGTCATGCATCTGGGACACGGCGTCCCCGTGTGCCGTTTTGATCACGTAAAGGTAGGTGAGTAAGATGGTGTCACATGAAATCATTTCGAAACTGAGGATATTGCGCGAGTATGCGCTCGCTCAGGGCGCGAGAGCGCATCTGGAATGGAAAGCGGAGGATAGCCATCTCGTACGGTACGCCAACTCTGCCATCTCGCTCAATACGAATGAGCATCTGACAATTCTGGAAGTCTCGGTCTATGGCGATCATAAGATCGCATCGACGACGCTGATCGTCGACGAGGACGATCTCGACACGATGAAAACGACGATCGACAAAGCGATCGAGATGCTGGCATTCGCCACGCCGCTTACGTACCAGCCGACGTTGCCTTCGATCGAAAAGACATCTGTATTCGAGGAGACGTACGATCCCGAGGTTGAAGCTTTGCCGAATGAAGACATCATTGCATTTGTCAACGAGGCGACGAAAGGTCTTGAGACGGACGACATTCTGTTGTCCGGCAATTTCTCGTCCGGTGTCGCCACATACGCATCGATCTCGACGGAAACGCCGGAGGTTGTCTTCTCGCGGAAAACGGATATCGGCATTACGCTCGTCCTTTCATCAGAAAAGCGCAAATGGGAAGTGAACGCGGAGCAGTTCGTCAGTCATAAACGCGATCTCGACGCACAAGCTCTCCATGATAGACTCTCGTGGCTCGTTGAGCTGTATACGACGTTGCCGGAGGAGAGACTTCCCGAGGGACCTTACCGCGTCGTGCTCGGTCCTGCCGCGACGGCGGAGTACCTCAGTTTCCTCGGATGGCTCGGCTATTCAGCCTCCACATTGAAACGCGGTTTATCCGCATTCAAGGAAGACGACGTCGGTAAGAAAGTGTTGTCGGAGCAATTCACGCTTATCGAAGATCCGGGTATGCTCGCGACGTTCCCGTCGCCCGTCGACGCGTTCGGGCGAAGAAGAGAAAAGCGCGCCATCTTCGACCGCGGCGTTCTGACCGGCTTTCTCTGGTCGCAACAGACAGCGGACGAGTTCGGCGGCACGGCGACGGGGCATGACGTGTCGAATCTGTCGATCGCGCTACAGGGCGGTGATGTCGAAACGGCTTTGATTCAGGATTTTGCCCGTCTCCCGCGCGACCGCGATATCCTCTACGTTCCGTATCTCCATTACGCCAACATCGTCAATCCGACAGAAGGGCTCGTCACCGGTGTTTCACGCTTCGGCGCGCTATATCTGAAGCGCGATGGAACAATCACGTTGCCTTACAACGTGCGTTTTACGGAACGCCTCGATCAGCTGTTCGGTGACAAGCTCGTATGGCTGTCAAAAGAGCTCGTTCCCTACGGATCCTCGTCGAGTTACTTCGGGCGTGATCCGTCCACGACACTCGTCCCGGCACTTGCCTGTTTTGACGGCGTCAACGTGGAGATCTCGAACGAAAGTTTCTAGGGAGGTGCGACAATTCGCTTGGGAGAGTGAAAGGGGGATCGCGTGGACCCAGTGAAAATTAAACGATTTCGTTATGTCATGATCGGTTACGGCGCGGTCTGCATAGTGTTTTTGTTTGCGTTCCGTTATCAGCCGTTTATGAGTAGTCCGCTGATTGGCTTGCTGTTGCTCGTGCCTATGATAATTGGGCTTCTGGTTTATTATTTTTTACAGGTGCGCATGGACGTCGAGAGAAAGGTCGGCATGAAGCTCGTCCTGCTCGGTTCAATAAGCAGGATGGGTTACCTTGTCGGGATCAGTCTGATCTTGGCGTCAAGGCTCGTCCCCATGAATGCTAAACTGGTCAACGCGTTGATCGATACCGGACTTATCGTTTGCCTTCTTGTCATTGTCGCGTCGTATATGTACCAGGCGGGTATGAAAAAATGGCGCGCGGCACAACAGGAACACGCAGATCTCCCTGTGGGGGAGTCGTCCGAGGACGATCCGCCGGAAGAAGTATAGTCCCGCAAATCAGTGAATTATCGCATGTTGGTTCGTGCGGTTTGCATAAAAGTCTATGGTATAATTAGTTTCCTGCACGTTTATTAATAGTGTGCGGGAAACCCATGGACTCTTTTTTTGGAGGACAATTTTACAGGAAAGGAAATGGTTCAATATGCTTTTTGATGAAATTATTGGAGTATTTACAGGAGCAAACAGGCGCAAGAAGAATTGCCAAGTTGCCACCGGAGTTACGCTGGGACTTCTGGGCGGGGCACTCCTCGGGATTTTATTTGCACCGAAATCGGGAGAGGAGACACGCGAATGTATCAAGGACGCCACCGTCAAGGGCGCCGAAAAGGTGAAAGAGTTTGCTGTTGAAGCAGGCGGAGTCATCAAGGAAAAAGCACAGGTCGTCAAAGAGAAGATTCAAGAGAAATATGTAAAACTCGAAGAAGACGCCGAAGAGCTGAAGGGAAAAGTTTCGGACAAAGTTGCCGATAAGGCGGAAGAAGTTGCGAAAAAAGCGAGAGCGACTGCAAGAGAAGCTCGCGTGAAAGAAAAAGAACCGGAAAAGGAAGGCGAGTAGTCAGTACAGTCGGAGTGATATGCCGAGTCGCGTGACGCTCACACAAACCGATCCCCCGCGCCTGTGTACCGGCGGTGTTTCGGTTCGCTCTAGTTCTCGGAGGAGACCTTTATGGCATTAGTATTAAGTTCAATCCAGGTCGATTTAATGACGTTGCTCTACGTCGTGCTCGCACTGATGGGCGTTGCCGTTTTGGTGACACTTTTGATTCTCTTGATCAAGGCGATCAAAGCGGTGGATTCCGTCAATGACCTGCTCAAGGATGTAAAGCCCGACATCAAAGAGACGACGGAAAAGCTGCCTGAGCTCATGGAGCACGCGACGATCATCTCGGGAAATGTCGTGGATGTTACGGACTCTGTTGCAATCACGGTGCCGGCGATTATGGAAAAAATAACGCCGAAGAAAAAGCCGAAACAGAAAACGAAAACCGCTGAAAATGTTGTATCTTCCGCAGTTGTCAACGCTCTCGTGCTCCTGCTGACGCGCAGCAGAGGAAAAAAGAAGGATGCACGCTCGACGCCGGTCAAGGTCGTCCATACAATCAGTCGGATCGTTTCGCTATTTACAAAGAAATAGCGTGTAAACGGAGCCAGAAACGATAAGGGCGCTTACGGGAGTCGGTCTTTAGTTGCCTTGACATAGGTGTTGTTTTCCGCCAAGCTGAATAACTTCATAGCATCAGAAAAGGGAACCTCGTGCGAAGTTCCCTTTTGACATGCACGGATTTTCTATTATTATTCTTCGTAAGATCTCTCCATCCACTCCGGTCGCGAGGAGCATGTGTAGACGGAGTATTTAGCAAGGAGGGCGACGGGCCCGTACGTCATCTTTGATTGACGCAGTCCCGGATCGCCCGCGTCGTCTTCGCGGTTGATGTAAGTAATGCCGGGACGACTTCCAAAGGCTTTTACAAATTCGCTGACCAGCATTTGGTAGACACCGCGAAAACTGATGTCGGCTTTCTCAATATGCATGTAGATGGTGTCGCCTTCCACTTCCGCAAGCGAATAGCCGATAACACGGTCTCCAACGAAGAGGGCGCCGCCAAAGGCGTCATAGAGCTCCATATGGTCGAGCACCTCGCGGATTTTGACCGCTTCTTCGACAAGTGTTCTGTTTGTTCGGTCTATATCCTGTTCCTGATCGATGGCAAAGGCTCGGACTGCTTCGATGTTGTCCTGATCGATGATCTCGTACCGCCAGTCAGGCGTTGAGCGCAGGAAACGCTTGATGTTGTTGCGCGTCGCTTTGTGTTGACCGCCTTCCAACTTCAGAAGATCTTGTGCTTCGTAGAGATAATCGAAATAATCGCGCTCGGCGACAGCGTGAAACCCCGGGTAGCGCGCGCTTAAAAGAGGTAAGTCCATTTCCCCGACAATGCAGAAGCAAAGCGGTTCACCGATGTCGCGGCAATGCTGTTCCAGGAGAGTGAGCGCTTCTTCGCGTCTGAAACCGAGCGGTACGGTGTAAGCGCGATGCTGTTCGAAAATGACCATGCTGAAAATCAAGCAATCGGCAGCGATGGTGTATTCATACTCGAAATAATCGCGCCAGATAAATGTCCCGCCGACAGTCAAATCTGTAATGCGTTGCGGGTTGGGATAGAAATATGGTCTGACGAGAGGGATGTCATCCAACTCTAGTTTTTGAAAAGTTAACATGGAATGCGATCAATCTAAATGGTAGCGATATTGGATTCGGTAAGAAATAAGACAGAGGGGAAGTCAGCGCAGCGAGATACTGGCGGTCTTCCCCTCCTGTGCTTTGTGATTTATTCGCTGACAAAGCCTCCGTCGCGGAGAATTTCTCTCGCTTTTTCGAGGTTTGCCGTTGAAATGCGGACGATAGGACCGGTGCAGCCCATGCCGCTCTCAGCGTAAATCGATTTGCTCCAGAGCAGTTTGACTGCGTCTTCCAAGTCGAGCACATCGATTCCTTCAATTTGTTCCGTTACGACCTCCGAAGGAGGCGCGACGACCTCAGGTTCGCCACTCTTCGCTGTTGCGGCTTCGCGGCGTTCGGCAAGAATCTTGTCGAGCCCCGCTTTACGAGCGAGTTCGAGTTCCTTTGCGTAAACCGCGGCAAGGTTGCCTTTGGCAAGTGATGCGGCGAACTTAATGGCTCCGGCAATCACGGGCGCGCCGGACGCGCGGGAGATGATCATGACGATGCCCGCCATTTTTTCACCCACGCCGGGACCGTAGCCCGCGCCGACCGTCTCATAAGAGCCGCCTGACGTATACGCCGAAATCATCTTGATCACAGCATTTCCCGTCAGCGAATCGAGGACGAGAACGTCCTGAGAGGAACGCAGGATGTCGTTGCCGCGCATGATGGCTCCGCCGTCAGCACGACCGGACATGGCGAATGTGATCGGATAACCGTTGTCCTGAAGTGTCTTCAGGATGATCTCCGCTTGGCGCATACCGTCCAGATTGAGAAGTCCGACCGTTGGATTTTCGATGCCGTCCGCTTTTGCCGTCGCGATACCAGCGATTGCATTGAGCACGAGCGCTTCGACGCGATCGGTCGAAGTCGTGCCAGTCGTCGTGGCAAGATAGAAGTCCTTACCGGTCGCCGGCGCCACCGTACGACCGACCGTAGAAACTCCGATCGGGAACGGGTAGTGCATGGCTACCGCGGCATCCGCGCCGCCGTTGGCGAGAAGTTCTTCCATCTTGTCGAACGCATCTTCCGCGCAGTCGCATTCGATCGTCGTCACGAGATCATGTTTATGGGTGCCGAGGAAGATGACGTCAACGCCGTGCTCCGCTGCTTGAACACAGCCTGTCATCACATTCTCTTCGCCAAGCTCGGAACCAACCCCGATGACGGCGACCTTGGCGCGTTTACCGAACTGACCGGTCTCAAGACCGTCAGCCAGTTCATTGAAAACGGCTGCAATGTCTCGTTTGATGCTATTCATCTTACTCACCTGCCTCTACAAGACCTGAGGCAAAGTCACGCAGTGACTGAGCGATGATGCGACGGATCTCGTCCGTTGAAACGCCTGCGGTCTCTTCCTTTGGACCGCTGTTCGGCTCCATCAGGAAGGAGACGCCGTCGAACAAGTTCGTCATACGTCCGAGGAATAAGGAGCCCTTGCCGACGATCATGACGCGGTTCATTTCACCGCTGAGTATACCGTCGCGCGCATGCCCCATGAAGGGGACGCCAGAGGGGATATGTCCCTGTGTCGGTGCATATCCGGGCAGACCGTGTTTTTCAACGAATGCGTTCAGCTCTTTGCGTTCGATATCGCCGCGTCGGACTGCCAACGCGCCGATCATTTTCAGGTTTGCCGTCGGCACGTCACCGGCGCCCGCCGGTTTCGTGATATCGGGGTTCTGCATTTCGGGTGAGTAGTAATCGACGTCAGTCACTTTCAAGCCGACTTTGTCGAGCGCGTCGGTCGTCAACGAGGCGATGACATTTTGTGGCGCACTTCCCGTTCCGACGGAGTGCCAGCCCACGACGTCGGTGTTGAGTTCAGGGTTAATGCCGTCGTTTTCGGAAATGATGACGGCAAATCCGCCGAGGACGTCTTCCAGAATGGGGAGACCTTTTTTGACATGATCCTTGCCGTTCATGCCGAGCTTGGCAGTCGAACCGCCTGCCACGACGGCAACGGTCTTAAAGATACCGGACTTTACGAGACCTGCGGCGACCAATACGGCGTGAGCCGGTGCCGCACAGAATCCGCGGACGTCTGATCCCGTCGAACGTGATAATTCGGCGATCTCAGCCACACCTTTGGCGAAGTTGCCTCCGCCGCGCTGGTTCATGTCACCGCACGCTTCCTCCGAACATTCGATCGTGTATTCGACTTCGTCGCGATCGATGCCGGCGTTTTTAACGGCATACATCATCGCGAGTGAGGCAGACGCTTTCGAGACGAGATTTTCGACCATGACGTGCGCGGAGAGGTTGGGGTCGAAGGCGTGAGCCTTTTTGACGGCTCCGACGAGCTTGTCGCCCATATAAAGACCTTCCGCGTCGCCCGAAACGACCATGTCATCAATGCGCTCGGACTCGACACCATCTTTAATCCTGTCTAGGATATAAGGTGTGATGATAGGATCCTCAGCAAGCTTCGGCTTTGTCTTCTCGACAAAACCCTTCTCAAGAAAGACAAGTTCAAATTCATCGACTGCCTGAATTAGCAGGTAAAACTCATCCTGAGGCATGATTTCGCCGTATTTGCCGTAGCGCTCGTCCACGGGACACTCGAGGTCCTGCCAAGGACCTTCGACCTCTTTCAGCTCCATGGGTGTGACGTTCCCGATGTAAGTTTGGTTTGGGTAGTAGGCGCGAACGCGTTCGTAAGGTCGAAGGTTCGCTTCAATGTTCTTCAGATACTCCGACTCGGGATTTACGATACGCTCCGATGTCTGCGTCGTCCCATAATGGGTAATCATGTCGGGTGTGTGGACGAGGATATATCCCGCGCCCTTCATTACGCTGTTTTTCAAATTTATTACCTGCCTTTCTTGTTAAAAAAGTATGCCCCCGGTTTCCGACCTTTAGAAATCCGGACGGTTGAACCTGGGGCAACTCCTGCTCAAGCGAGGCGTTTCATTCTTAGTACTTAGTGTACTCTTCTCGAATCGCCTGCATCTCTTCTGCGATCTCGTCAATATCAAGCACCATTTCCATCATGGAAACTTGCTCATCGTAGACATCCGGATCAAACTCTTCCTTGACTTCATCTTCACACACGTGATACACAACGAGTCCCAACGAGACTCCCGTCAATGGACCTGCATAGGTCGGGTCACCTGCTGTGACCGTCTCAGCTGCGATTCCCGATGCTTCACCTTCGGCGGCGCCCAAGAGAACAACGATGTTCTCGGCTCCATGCTCCTCAGTGAGATCTTTTACTCGCTTCTGATTCTCAAGATCCATTGCACCTGCGGCGGTTCAGACAAAGCACTCCGTAGAGGAGAAAATGACCTCGGCACCGGCTGATTCCGCACAAAGCGCAATGGCAGGGCCCGGTATTCCGTCACGATCACCGATGACGATGACCTTTTTACCGTCGAGTATGCTCATTCAATCATCTCCTTTCATTTGATCTCGGGTGATCAAGGGGAACCCACCCCATAGCGCAACAAGCATTGTTGTCACGAATATATAGTCTATCACGAATGGGCAATTATTTGGCACGTTATAATGCCCTTTTTGCCACTTGCGATACACGCTTTTTAGATGTACCTTTTCACCATGTCTTCAACGGCGTCGGGTGTCGCGTCGTCCTTAACGAGCTCTTCCACTTTTTCGCCGTTTTGGTAAATGGCGACGACCGGCAGCCCGAGGATTCTCTGGCTGATGGCAAGGCGGCGAGCTTTCGAGGTGTTGAGCGCCGTGAAAAGGATTTTGTCTCCGTATTGCTCTTCGAGCGCTTCGACGTGAGGTTTCAGCGCGGCACAAGGGACGCATCCGTCGCCGTAATAATCGACGAGGATCGTGCCTTCGCCTTTGAGGACGATTTCTTCAAAGTTGTTTCTGTCAAGTTCTAGCATGCGTATTTCCTTCCTAATCCGATTCTATATCTAATTTCATCTTCTAAAAGCGAGCGGTGACTTGCGCTACAGAACAAAAAGGCATGACGGGATGCGTCTTCGTTCATGCGGTTGGCATCACAAACTAGAACCACCTTCGATCGTTGCCGCCGATACATACGACAAGAGCGAGTATGGCACGAGTCGCTTTTTCGCCTTTTCTGTCAAGCGGAGACGAGACAGGCGTTTGCCTTCCTCATCTCCGCTGAACTTTGACCTATCCGATGACGCCCGATGCGAGATCGTGTTCCACCTGCATGGCGGCAATCGCGCCGTCCGCGCAAGCCGTGACGACCTGGCGGAGAGGTGTTTTGCGGACATCGCCCGCCGCGTAGACGCCTGGGAGACTTGTGCGCATCGATTCATCCGTCAGGATGTAGTCCCATTCCGTGTCGACTTTGTCGAGGAACAGCTCTGAATTCGGCAAGAATCCGATAAATACGAACACGCCGAACATCCCGTCATCGGGATCCGCCTCAACGAGACGTTCCTCGCCGGTCTTCGTGTCTTTGACCGTCATGCCTGAAAGGATGCCGTCGCCGTGCAGACCGACGACTACGGAATTCCACATAAATTCGATCTTGTCATTTGCGAAGGCGCGCTCGCGAATCGACTCGACGGCGCGAAGTTCATCGCGACGATGGATGATCGTGACTTTACGCGCGAATTTCGTGAGGTACATCGCCTCTTCAACGGCAGTATCGCCGCCGCCGACAACAAATACTTCGAAATCCTCGAAGAAAGATCCGTCACAGGTCGCGCAGTACGAGACGCCGCGTCCGGTGAATTCGGCTTCGCCGGGACATCCGATCAGACGCGGATGAGCGCCTGTCGCGATGATGACGGCTTTCGACTGATAGACACCGTGGCGCGTATGGACGCGCTTTACTTTGCCTTCGAGTTCGACTTCCGTAACGTTAGCGCTCAGGCGTTCGACGCCGAAATGCGCCACTTGTGCCGTCATGCGCGCAATCAGTTCCGCGCCGCTTTCAATGTTATCGGGACCTGACAGACCTCCGGGGTAATTCTCAATCTCGGAGGTGATGGCGATTTGACCGCCATCCTGTCCTTTTTCGATCAATAGTGTGTCGAGTCGCGAACGTCCGGCGTAAAGACCTGCCGTCAGCCCTGCGGGACCTGCTCCGATGATAATGAGATCGTACAATTTTTCCATAAATTATTTGCCTTCCTGAAACTTCCGGTCAGCCGCTGCTGAATTAGACTTCAAAGATCGTCTGGTCGTCAACCTCGGTGGACAATGCCTCGAGTGCCTTGTCGACCAACTTGCGCCTCAGCGCGTATTCTTCATCAGCGGGGAGTTCCGGATTGCCCAGCGGGTGCGGGATCGCGATCGCTGGGACGATACGGTTCGCTCCGACCGTCATCGAGATCGGTGTAACCGTACAGATATGCACCACGGGGATGCCTGCTCTTTCAATTTCCTTGACCATTGTTGCACCGCAACGTGTACAAGTTCCTCAGGTCGAGGTGAGAACGACGGCGTCCACATCGTACGAGATGAGTTTCTCCGCGATTTCAGCAGCAAATTTCTTAGCTGAGGCGACGGCGGTACCGTTTCCGGTGGTCGAGTAGAACCAGTCGTGAAGTTTGCCGATTTTGCCTTCTTTTTCGTACTGACGGAGAACGTCGACGGGAATGACGCGGTCGGCATCCTCATTGGCGTACACAGGGTCATGACCGCCGTGAGCCGTTTCGAATGTATCGCTTGTCAGATCGTCAACGCCTTCAATGCTGTAGCTTCCGTATTTCGACGCGGAAGAGCTCTCAATGCGATCGGGGTTGCCTTTGGGGACGATACCGCCTGACGTCACGATGGCGACGGTCGCCTTCGTCATGTCTTTAATGGCGGGCATCGGGGGCACGCGATCGAATGTGGGCATGGGATATTCCGTCTCGAAGGGAGCACCCGCGATCTTCTTGAGGAGCATCTCAAGGGCGCGTGTGCTTCCACGCTTCTTATCGAAGAAGTTTCTGCGGACACCGTCGGGGAGGTAACCCTCTTCGACGGATGCGCCGATGCGCTCGCCTTTGACGAGCTTGAGTGCGAGTTTTGCCATCGTGGGGACGGCTTTTCTCATACCGGCGGCGCTGTTTGCTGTGGACACGGTCAAGACCTTTGTGCGGAACATGTCGGCACCGGGATTCTCGACGTACATGCCTGTCAGGACCGGAATGCCGAGTTCTGTTTGTACGGCATCGCAGATGGTGCCGCAGGCGACGCCGTAACGTCCGGCGTTAAAGGCGGGACCGGCGATAAACAGGTCGGGAGATTCTTCCTTGACCATTTCGAGCACCGTTTCCGTGGCGAGTTCAAGATTCTCGTTAAACCAAGAGTCCCCGCAGACGATTGTCGCGACGATTTCCGCTTCATCCCCAAAATTTTTGGAGAAAGCCAAACCCGGTCCTGCAGGACCTTCGCGCTTTTCCGCGGGGATGTGAGCCATTTCTTCGCCGCCGACTTGCCCGAAGAACTGGTTGATGTAATGGACAACTTTAAATTTGCTCATTCTTACCCTCCTTATTATCGCGCGCTCATGCGGTTGAAGCCCATCTCATTCGTCGATCCCGTAATGATCTGGAGCTCGGCTTCGATTGAACCGTCAGGTCGCAGCGACCCGGCGTGACCGCCGGCTACTGTATCGACATAGTCGAGTGTGCCGATGACGCGATCGAGCGGTGGCAAAATGACGACTTCGTTCGCGTTTCCGCCCGTGACGACGGCGTTCGCGAGTTCGTCCGCGTCTGCCAGCGACTGGCTCTTGCCGTCCTGACCGGCGTACTCGTCCGTGATGATGACTGTCTTGATGCCTTGTTTTTCGAGCTTCGTGCAGTTCATGATCAAGTCTGTGTCGGGGTTTCCAAAGCCTTCCTGTGAGATGATCGCCGCATCGAGCGACAGGTAATTCGCCATTTTGGCAGTCCAATCCGATGAACGGATCTTGTCATCCAGGTAGACGTTTTCGTTTGTGATGATGGTTCCGACGAAGTTGATCTTCTTGCCATGAACGGCGAGCAGGTCGTGGATAACGGGGTTGTTCTGGTGATGGTAGGTCGTATTCTTGTCACACGCCGACACGCAGTTGCCGGAGACAATGGCGCCGTCCATCACTTCCGTGGCGCTAATCAAGGTGGACAGCGTGCGCTTTGCGTCTACACCGTACACGTAAGTATCGTGCAAGAGTCCTTGGCTTTGCAGCATCATGACGTAACCGACGCGCGGCAGATCTTTCCACTCTTCCTTAAATGTTTCCGCGATAGTCGGAGTCTCGTAGACGACCGTTTCGTCCGGGACGAGTTCTCTCGCCAATTCGCCTATCGCTGCGGCTGTTCTCAACCCTGCGAGCCTTGCGGCAGCCTCATACTCGTGTTGTTTGAAGTCCTCAACAGGTTCCATAACGAGCACGAGATTGTGCAGCTTTGAGAATGGCGTGTATTCTGCTCCGACACCGGTCATGTCGATGATGCCCTCTTGGAATCCGACGATCGGACCCGCCGTAACGACTGCCATGCCGCGGAGCACATGTGTTTTGCCCGAACCGACTGTATCGACTTTTGATACCATGCCCGGGAAGACGCCACCGCTGCCCTCGACCTTGACGCGAGGCTCAATCACATCTTTGACGGGTGTGATGCGAATGCTTTCACCCGGCGTTGCGATCTCAAAATGCGCAGACTTGATGAGGGGGTCTTCCAATACGGGCTCGAGCAACGGCTCGGGGTTGACAATGAGGATACCGTCTTCGACCGCGTTGTAATCGCCGAAACGGATGCCCTTGATGTCAATGTAGCCCACTTCTAGTTTCACGTTCTCACCTCTTTTTCTTTATTCTTGGACTTTTGCGGACGGGTTCGTGACCTAAATCCGCCCTATTGCCTCTACCGACGGCAGCGCACTCTCGATGAGACTCAGATCAACCGTCTGAAAGTCACAATTGATCGATGGCTTCGTCGTTTCAAGGCGTTCTCGCGATTGACCGATGACCATCAAGGCAAACTCGACGAGCTCAAGTGACATCGCATCGACTGCGGTCCCTTTGCCCACCGAGACCATGACGGAACGATAAGGTGTTTCCCAAGGTTTGACACTCCCCGCAAGAGGGGCAGTCAGCACACGGTGGTGCCGATGAACGAGATCTCGAACCGTTTCGATGACATCACGATCACTGCCATGTTCTAGAAAAACTATGTGGCAACGTTCGCCGAACGCTTCGGCGACCATCGGATTATTTGTTACGATCTGGTATTTGCTCGTATGCAATGTCTCTTGTTCTCCACCAGGCGTCAACCGCCAAAGTTCACCACTTATCATTATCTCAAACAACAAATTATTTGCAAGGGAAAAACACACAAAATAAGCTGAAGACAAGTGCTTGCCGCTGTGTAGAGGCACTGTGTACTCATATTATACGCTATACGATTTTTTGGAACATGCCGTATGATCTGAAAGTCCGCTCTTTTACGGAAGAAAAACCTTCGCTCCGACCGCTCCAAGCCATACGTTACGATATATGTTAAGAGGGAGCAAGCGTGGTAGAATGGTGAAGCCAATAGCTTGAAATATAATATGATTTTACTGTACAAGGAGGGTGCCGACGCCCTCAACTACACAGTTCTATTATCCCACGTGCGTTATGGGATGAACAGAAAAAGCTCGCTAAAGTACTACGACCATAGCGAACACTGATATACAAGGAGGGTATTATGTCATTAAAAGGAACAAGGACGGCGAATAATCTAATGATATCTTTTGCCGGAGAAGCACAGGCTACTTTCCGTTACAATGTGGCGGCTAAACAGGCCAAAAAAGAAGGCTATGTTCAGATCCAGAATATTTTTGAAGAAACGGCCCGCAATGAGGTCGAGCACGGCAAGCGATTTTACAAGTTCTTGCGAGAAGACTTTGAGCCTGACGAAGCTGTGAACGTCAACTGGGATTATCCCGTCACTTACTCCAATACGGTGGACAACCTGCAAAGCGCGATCAACGGCGAGCACGGAGAAGCGCACTCCATGTATCCCGAATTTGCCGATATCGCTGAAGAGGAAGGCTTCCCGGAGATTGCCTACGTATGGCGCGAGATCGCTGAGGTCGAAGAGGCGCATGAAATCCGCTTCCGTAAGCTGCTTGACAACATCAAGACAGGTCGCGTCTTCGAGCGCGACGAAGAAGTTGTCTGGAAGTGTAACAACTGCGGTTACCTGCACACAGGCAAGTCGGCACCTGATCGTTGTCCCGCGTGCGACCATGAGCAGGAGTACTTTGAGCTCTTTGTCGAGACGTACTAAGCAGTTATTTTTTGAGAAACAAGCTGATGAACCGGGTTTGCACCGCATGGCGCGAACCCGGTTCATTTCGTTAAAGCATGATGCGATGATTCACTTCGTCGATTAACCGTTCTTTATCATGTGGCAATGTGCCTTTTATCTTAATGATATTTGTTGGATGCGTTGTATCAAAGATCGTCGGTTGATTGGGTTCAAGATTTTCTACAAGTGTTTTTATTTCAATCAGCCGTTCGACACCGCTTGGAGGAATAAAACAACCTCTTTCGATCATCTTGTGTAATTCTGTTCCGGAAAATACTGTTAAATTCATTGTAATAACAGACCTTGGTGCAAACTGATTGATCATGTTCGCAGTTGCAACAGCATTATCCACAGATTGATCCTCACCGGCAATCCCGTACATAATAATTGAATTAAATAGCAGTTTTGCTTCGTTAAGTTTTTTTGCCTGTTGTATTGCTTCATTTACTGTATGACCTTTATTAACTAATTTAAGTGTGTCATCTCTACCTGTTTCAAAGCCGATATATAGAAGTCGAAGCCCCAAGTTATGAAGAACAGTAAGTTCTTCAAGGGAATATTGGGAAATGCTTCTTATGGACGCATAGGATGCCACACAAGCGCAATATGGCAAATAGTCGCAAATCATGTGTAGGAGCTTTTTCATTTTATCGAATCCTATCGACATAGGATCCGCGCCGGTTAAAAATATTTTTTCAGTATACTTATATCCGTGTTTCAGTTCCATTTCTATCTCCGGGAATGGAACTTCACTGTATGTTTCGTCTTTGTACATAGAACAGAATGCGCATTTGTTATAGGTACATCCTATTGTAATCGGCAATAAAGCCGTCGTCATTTCATCCTGCGGATAAAAAACGTTCGCACTTTTATACATCTGCAAACACTCCTTCGGCTCAAGACCGGTCTTAATCCGCTATGGACTCGCCATGATCCGCAGTGGAAGTTTTTAATGAAAAGACGGAAATGATGGTTGCACCAAGCAGGATCAGGCCGCAACCGATCCAGTTAATGAGCGAGTAGGATTCATTTAACACGAGGTGTCCGACCACGATGCCCGTCAGCGGTTCAAGCATGGAGATGACGGATGTCGTGCTTGATCCTACCAATACAATGGCGCGATTTAACAGGGCGAAAGCGGCAACACCGACCATCAAGGCGAGAATGACGGAGTAACCCCATGCCGAAGGCGTCATCCGCAAGTTAAGAAGACCGCTTGCTTGCCCGACTATAAACGAAACGATGCTGACGAAGACGCTTGTATAGAAGGTCAGCGTGACATGGTGCAGCGTGTTGAGCGTCGTATGTTCAACGGAGAGAAAAATGATGGCATAACTCACAGCAGAACCTAGGGCGAGAATTGTGCCCAAAAAAAGCGTGCCGCCAGATCTCGTAAAGAACGTGAGCATGCCGACAAATGCAAGGATCAAGGATAAGATTTTCCAGCTCTTTGCCTTTTCTTTGAAGAGTACGATATTGATCAGCATGATGATGACGGGCGAGAGATAGTGCAATACAGTCGCCAAGCCGATGCCGATGTATTGAAAAGATGAGTAAAGCATTACGGTCGTCGCGAAGTTCCCCGCAACGCTCACGATAAAGAGGGTGATCAATTCCCGTTTGCGGACTCTAAGGGAGATTTTCATCGCTTTTGCGATCAGAAAAAGGAAAGGAATCGAAAATAGAGACCTAGTGAAGGTCATGGTCATGCCGTTGCTCCCGCCGGCATAGGCGAGCGACGCGACGACAGGCGATGTGCCAAAAAGCAAGGCGGACAAAATAGCAGAGCCAATTCCGACAAAATTGTCTCTCTGCATTGAGCCTCTGCCGTCTTTTGAGTTCACTAAAAAATTCCTCCCAACATTACTCTCTCGACTGAATTGTCTGTAGCAAATATGCCACACCAAGATATGAAAATCAAAAGAGGATATTCATGACCAAGAGGGAGCTACCTCCTTATCATTTAGGTATCAGATAGCGATCTCTGACACGGTATCTTCTATCTGTTTTGCCTGAATAGATCGCGATTACTCTAATGGGTCTTGTATTTCGTACTTATACTTATTACAATTCGTTAAACTGATTCCGTGCAGCGTGTTATCCTTGTATTGAAACACGTCGCACAGAGTTGAAGTCTTCGGCTAGGATCATCACTAGGACTGGGAGCCGTTTGCAACTGAATTGTCTTTTGTCGCCAGTGATGTTTCTGAGATGAGGAGCACTCTTAGTGGCAATGTCCTTGATGAGAAGCTTGATTATCATCGGATTATGGGCTATGACATCGATAGCCTCTCTTATGAAGGATTGGAGTTTTGGATAAGAGTAAGGGGTGAATCATATGATGCTAGATGTGGACAATTATCGTATTGCAGACATAGAAAATGTCTTGACGCCCAACTTGGTGTATTATCGCGATTTAATTGTCAGCAATACCCAAAGAGCCATTGAGTTGGCAGGATATGCCGGACGTTTGTGGCCCCATGTAAAGTCTCACAAAATGAAGGAAATGGTTAAGCTGCAGCAAAGTTTGGGGATCAACAAGTTCAAGAGCGCTACCATTGCTGAAACGGAGATGTTGATTGATTGTGAAGTGGATCAGCTTGTCCTGAGCTATCCTTTGGTCGGTCCTAATATTTCGCGTTTTATTTCTCTGTGTAGAAAAAGTGAAAAAACAAAATTATGGGCATTAGTTGACGACTATTTTCAGGCGAGTCTGTTGGCGCAAGAAGCTAAAAACAATCATATTACAGTTAATGTGCTCCTTGATGTTAATCTAGGAATGAATCGTACCGGTATCCCTCTTGATTTGGTAGAAAAATACTATGAAAAAATATCAGTCCTGGAAGGCTTAAACCTTAATGGATTACATTGCTACGATGGTCATCATACCGATGTGAACAGAACAGTACGCTTCGAAAAGATTTCTAAGGTGGATTCTCGCATCAAGAGTATCAGAAAGGCTCTAACAGATGCAGGACACAGTTGTGAAATTGTTATTGCCGGCGGAACGCCTGCGTTCACAGGTCACGCTGCTAGTTCAGATTTTTACCTCTCGCCGGGAACGATTTTTCTGTCTGACTATACTTACTATAGAAATATTCCAGATTTGGATATTACTCCCGCTGCCTTACTCGTCACCCGAGTTATAAGTCATCCTGCCGAAGACATCTTTACCATAGATCTAGGGCACAAGGGCATAGCGGCAGATCCTAAAGATGGCAGAGGGTTCCTTTTGGGCTTAAGCGACAAGGTATGTGAAGTGTTGCAGAGCGAAGAGCATTGGGTTTTTAAAATGAAACCTGAATTCAGAGATGATCGTCCACGTATTGGTTGCGTTATATACGTCATTCCAGGTCATATCTGCCCTACAACGGCACTATACCCGGAAGTGTTAGTAGTAGAAAAGGGAAAGATCTGTGATGTATGGACGGTGACTGCTCGCAATAGAAAGTTGAGCATCTAACAACACATAACACCGTGTCAAATAACGTCTGATTTTCCAGAACATCGTATGGCAAAATACAGATTCGTTGTGAGTCATATCATCACTCTAGGCTTGACACGAAAAGTGCATAGTGTATAATTCACTTTGGTAAAAAGATACTTGTATTATAGCGAAAGGACGATACTTTGGAAGATATTAGCTATATAAATACGCGCAGGATTCGGAAAGAGAAAAATATTACCTTAAAGGAACTATCCGATACTACAGGATTGTCTATTTCCTTTTTGAGCAAGTATGAAAATGGAAAGACTAATATCACAGTATCCGCTTTATTCAGCATTGCACATGCGCTCGATGTTCCCATAAAGGTTTTAATTGCGCCCGAAGATGAAGAAGATTTTTTGATCGTGCGCAAAGATGACAGGATTTCTGTCACGCAAAATATTAAAGACGGGACGAAACAAGATTTTCTAACAAGAGGAAGTCTTTTTGGCATGCAGGTAACAGTCATGCACATGCCGCCGTACAGCTCTTCTGGCGATTTGGAATCTCATGACGGTGAAGAATTTCTGTATGTTTTGGAAGGTGAGATTGTGCTAACAATAGAAAATCGCACTTTCACTCGGCTTCTACAGGACGATATGGCATACTATTTTGCGAGAAACAAGCACGGCTGGAAGAATCCTACTGACAAAACGGCTACATTTCTAGCTGTCACGACCTACAACGCTTTTTGACATTTCAGAAACTACATCTTTCAAAAACTCAGCTTTATATATGCGCGCGTCTCATCAACTTGATAAGACGCGCGAACAATTTTTAGCTGCAGACTTATTCTTTTGATCTTGTATGATCTTGTCATGTCACGAGAGCATCTACCGGTCCTCGCGGAAGTACGGTCTGCCGAGCCAAGCAGGAGCTTGTTGCTCTCTCTTCTTTGACAATGTGGTCAGGATGAGGATAATGATTGTAAGCAGGTAGGGTAGCATATCAATAATTTGCGAGGTAATCACAATGTTGGTATCGCCAATTTTAAAAGAGATTACTTGAAACTTGATGCTTAGTGCTCTCAACGTACCGAACAAATAGGCGCCAAAAATAGCCTTTAGTGGATTCCAAGTTGAAAAGATAACGAGCGCAACGGCGATCCAACCCATGCCTGCCGTGATGTTGTCCTGCCAACGCGGCACAAAAACAAGTGAAAGGAAAGAACCTCCTAAGCCGCAGAGAAAACCGCCTAAAGCAATGTGAATGTACTTATAGAGTGTTGTATTGACACCGCTGGCATCTGCTGCAGCAGGATTCTCACCTACCATTCTCATGATCAGTCCAATACTTGTCCTTTTCATATAGAGATAGATTAAAACAGCGGCAATAAGACTGACATAGACCAGATTGCTCTGTGAAAAGAGCATTGTCCCGATTAGTGGGATTGAGCTTAATATTCTAATAGGACGAATCCCTACTTTTTCGATAAATTCAGCCGACAAGGTGAGTCCCGACAACTTGTCACCGGCAAAATTCGCAATTCCTGTTCCGAGGATAGTAAGAGCGAAGCCGGTAACCATCTGATTGCCTTTAAAGGTCACAGTTGCCAATGCGTAAATCAATGAGAGAGCCAGACCTGCGAAGCCGGCTGCCACAATCGCCCATAATGGCGAATTGCTGTTGTAGGCAACACTAAAGCCTGCACAGGCTCCTACCATCATCATGCCTTCGATACCAAGGTTGAGATTTCCCACTTTCTCGTTCAAAATACCGCCCAAAGTGGCTAGCAGGAGCGGTGTTCCCAACTGTACCGATAACTGGAGAAACAAAGTAAGATCATTCATGTGCCAACTCCCCATCGCCTGTTTTATGTCTCAGGGACAGCTTGTACTCGGTGAAAAATTCACTGCTCAGTACACAGATTAAGATCATTCCCTGTAATATTTGGGCAATATCAGACGAAATCTGTAATGAACTCTGAATGTATTCACCGCCTTGAAGCAGGACGGCAAAAAGAAATGAGCCCACGACTAAGGCTAAAGGGTTCAGTCGAGACATATAAGCTACTATAATAGCTGTAAACCCCATGCCAGACGACATCTGATCATTCATCGTTCTTTCAATGCCAGATGCTTGAATCATTCCGGAAAGACCACATAAGCCTCCCCCGATCAAGGCTGAAGCTAGCAGAATTTTGCTTGTATTCATTCCGGCATAACGGGCTGTTAGCAGATTGTCTCCCATGACTGCCATTTCATAACCGAGCTTTGATTTGAAAAGTAGAAAATAAATAACTGCCACCAAAATAAGAGCAATAATCCATCCGATATGAACTCCAAATACTTTAGGCAATAAAGCGGCAGTCGGATAATTCGCAATTTTCGGGAATCCGTATGCCTCGGGATCTTTCCAAGCTGAATACTGCAAATACGAAACAATTCTAATAGCGATATAGTTCAACAGCAAGGTAACGAGAGTCTCACTAACGCCATAATAACGTTTGAGCAGGGCAGGCAGAAGACACCAAAGACCTCCTAAAATAAATGAAAACAACATCATCGTTGGCAGAGTCAACGCTCCAAGGCGATCACCAATTAACCGAATCGCGAACGTTGCACCGATCGCTCCCATGTAAAACTGTCCCTCAGAACCGATATTCATGAACTGGCTTCGGAAGCAGACCGATAAACCCAACCCCATGATTAGGAGCGGTATCATCTTATTGATCGTCTGTTGTACCCTGTATAGAGACCCTAAGGCTCCATAGAACATTTCGCGATAGACTGCTATTGAATTATATTTTAACAACAAGAGAAGAAGACCTGTTAAAACTAAGGCCAAGACGATGGAAAGCAGTTGCAATAAAGCCCTCTTCCCCGCGGACATCTGTGTTCGTTTAACTACCTTTATCATTAATGCTCTCCATTTTTTGACCAAGCATCATCCAACCAAGCTCTTCTTTGGTCGTTTTTTTTGCATCAACTATTCCCATGAGAGAACCATCATGAAGGACGCCAATACGATCACAGAGACCAATCAGGACATCTAGATCCTCGCCGATCAATAAGACGGCAACACCTTGCTCCTTTTGTCTGTTCAGCTCTTCATAAACAAAGCGAGAGGCGGCAATATCGAGTCCTCGTACAGGATAAGCCACGATGAGACACGACGGTGATGGCTTCTGCATGATCTCTCTGCCGAGTAAAACCTTTTGAATGTTGCCTCCGGATAAGGTTCTGATCACTTGTTTCGTACCGGAAGTACTCACATGGTAACTGTCGATGATTTCATTTGCCTCGTGCTCACTAAATTTCTTGTTTACGATACCGCCCTTTTGTCTCCAATAAGATTTGAGCACCGCATTATCTTCAATGTTGAGTCCTCCTGCAAGTCCCATGCCAAGCCTGTCTTCCGGAACGAAGCCCAGCGTAATGCCTTTTCTCATTTGCTGGCTGGGTTTTTGGTTTAACAGCTCCTGTCCATTCAACAAAATGCTACCTTCAGCGAGTTGCAAGCCTGCAATTGCTTCGCAAAGCTCTTTCTGACCGGAACCTGCAATGCCAGCAATACCAAAAATCTCGTGAGAATTAATATCCAGATTAATCTGATTCAACTTTGGTTTGTCGCCTGTTCCTTTAACTGTCAAATCTTTAATTTCCAGTGTAATTTCTTTCTGTTCGTCCGGGATCATCACATACGGAATATCTAAATCAACCTTTGCGCCAACCATCATTTCAGTTAACTGCTGCGGGGACGTTTCGGCAGTATTAACAGTACAAATACTATGCCCTTTTCTAAGTATAGTGACACGATCACTGATTGCCATGACCTCGTCCAGCTTGTGTGTGATGATAATGATTGAGCAACCCTTATCACGCATACCCCTGAGGATTGAGAATAAATTATCTGTTTCCTGAGGTGTTAAAACTGCCGTTGGTTCATCTAGAATCAGTAGCTTCGCCCCGCGATAAAGAACTTTTACAATTTCCACTGTCTGTTTTTCGCTGACGGACATCGTATAACAACGCTTTTTGGGATCTAATTGCAGACCATAGTGTTCACACAAGTCCTGAATCTTTCCGTAGATTTTTTGTTGATTGAGAAGAATAGGACGCGCAAGACCACCAATGATGTTTTCTGCGGCCGTAAACACATCAACTTGTTTGAAATGTTGATGCACCATGCCTATACCAAGGCGAATCGCATCAGCGGGAGAATTAATTTTTACTTCATGCCCGTCAATTTCGATTGTCCCCTCATCTTGTGCATAGATGCCATCCAAGATATTCATCAAAGTGCTCTTGCCTGATCCGTTTTCTCCCAGGAGAGCATGTATCTCGCCTTTTCTAACAGAAAAATTCACGGCAGAATTTGCCTGCACATTTCCGAAGCGCTTGCTTATATTCAGCATTCTCACATAGTCAGTATCAGATGTATGCATTTTTACTTTCCAAGCCAGTCGTTAATTCTGAAATCGAAAAAAATGTTCAAATTAATATCTGCTGATGCACGTCAGCACATCAGCAGATATCACTTGCCATTAGTTAACGGTGCCGATAACACCTTCTACAAACCAGTCAATTGCCAGCAAATCTTGATCAGTAAGAGTTTCACCTTCTTTTATTCTTACTACGCCTTTGTTGTCCTTGAGGACGCCTTTCCACATATCAAGAGTGCCGTCGATGATACCTTGTTTAGCTTCCTCAATCTTCTCTACTGTTCCGGGAGCGCAGTTCTTGGTTATCGTGTCAAGCTTGACAACTCCTTTATCAAGCCCTCTCCACTTAAAACCTTCAGCACTCGACCAGGTGCCATCAAGGATTTCCTGAATATCTTGTACATAGAACGCTGCGTAGTCAAAGTTTGCCGCCGTAAGGAATGCGTCCGGTACGACGGCTTCGCCGCCGGGTGAAGTTCCGCCGGTGGCCCACACGCCGCGCTCTGCAGCCGCCATCTGCGCATTCATGGAGTTGCAGTATGCCGCTATTACATCACAGCCACCATTGAGAAGTTCGCTCGCAGCTGTTTTCTCTGTTGCCGGATCATACCATGAGCTAGTCCACTTAACTTCAACGGTAGCCTCCGGATTGACCGAGCGTGCACCAAGAGTGTAGGCATTAACTTGTCTTACGACTTCCGGAATTGGGAATGTTGTCACAAAACCTATTTTGTTTGTTTCTGTACGCATGCCTGCGGCAATCCCTGCCAGATACTGCGCCTGATAAATTTTCCCCATGTAGGTGGACATGTTGTTTTTGGTGATGTAACCGGTGCAGTGATTGAAGTAAATGTCAGGGTAATCTTCAGCAACTTTTGCGATGTATTCCATGTGTCCAAAGCTAATCGCATAAATTACATTGCATCCCTGTTCAATCAAGTCCCTCGCAGCTTTCTCGCAATCGCTCGTTTCAGGTACATTCTCCAAGTAGAGAGTTTCAATACCCATTTCTTCTAAGGCTATTCTCCCTAGATTGTGCACATAGACATATCCTTCACTACCGATTGTGGTGTTGTAGAGGAAGCCTACTTTAAGATCATCCAACGAAAGAGCAGGTAGTCCAGACGCTGTTCCGGCTTTCTTGCCGCTCGGATCGACTCCGTCCGTTTTTGATGGATCTTTACTCTCTTGTGGTTTATCATCACCAGCGGGAGTGCAACCGAAGAGACACACGACAGCTAGCGCGATAACCAGTACAAACGCGATTAATTTTCTCATGTTGATCAACCTCCAGGTCATCGTGTTTTTTCGTATATTATTGCCCGCCTTCAGGAAGAATCACCCCGAAGGCAGGTAACCGCTTTAGTCAACTTTGATTACGGGAAAACGATCGGGCAATTTGATTCCCGCTCTTTTATAAATTGTTTTGGCCCTGTCAGACGCCTCGCGCAGGATTGCATCTTCGTCTAGCGATAGTATCTTGCGGTCGCGCATGAGCCATTTTCCATCGCACATAGTGGAAATAATATTGTTGGAATGCATGGCCGTGACTAGGGCGGCGATCTTGTCATTAACGGGCATCATGGAAGGACCGTAGGGGTCGATGACAATCAAGTCGGCCTTTTTGCCAACTTCTAGCGATCCGTAAAGATCCTCATCCAACAGTGCCTCTGCACCCCACTTGGTTGCCATGCGTAAAATATCGTGAGCTGGAACAACTGTTGGGTCCAAACGCCATCCTTTGTGTATCAGAGACGTAAGCCACATCTCATCGACCATATCCATGCGATTGGAGGAGGAAGCACCGTCCGTACCGATTGAAATGTTGATGCCCATGTCTAACATTTTCGGCACCCGTGCAAAACCCAGTACGCGCATCGCTGAAGCCGGATTGTGTGAAATCTTCACTTTGCGTTTTTTGACGAGTTCCAACTCCTCATCATTCAGCCAGACAGCATGGACTGCTAAAAGATTTGGACCTAATACGCCGAGATTTTCTAGATGCTGAACAGTACCAACACCAAATTTGGCGTAAGTGTAATCTTTTTCCTCTTTTGCCTCGGCTACGTGCATATGGATGCCGACACCGTACTTGTCCGCTAATTCCTTTGTGCGTATGCAAAGCTCATCTGTATTATTGAAAATGGTGCGCAGTCCGAACCAAACTTGTATTCTGCCATCAGCTGTATTGTGGTATTTTTCTAAATCAGCAACCTGTCGTTCAAGCTCTTCATCTGTGCTCAGTTGCCACGGTTTAGGCAATCCTTCACCACAATCCATGACTGATTTTGCCAATTTGGCTCGCAAGCCCGATTCCTCAGTCGCTCTGACCATACCGCTGACGAATTGTCCGCCTGGTTCCGCAAAAGTTGTAACGCCTGATCGAATCAATTCCAAGCTACAGACCAAAGTGGAAAGATAAGAATCCTCTTCTGTCATATTGCTTTCGTACGGCCACATTCTCTTGTGTAACCAGGTAATGAAATCCACGTCATCCCCTACACCACGACTGAGTTGCTGAGAAGTGTGTACGTGGGTGTTCACGAAGCCGGGCAAAAGATATTTCCCTGTCAGGTCAATTATTTCTGCGTCCGGCGAAACCATTTCCGGGTCAATTTTGCCAACGGCGATGATCTTGTCGTTCTCTACTAGGACACCGCCACCGTCGTAGACAGTGTCCTCAGCATTCATTGATAAAACATACGCATTTTTTAGATAAGTCTGTCCCATGCTCAACCCCCTAATCAAATTCCTTAATTTACGCTAATAACAGGCTCAATGATGGAGAAACTTGCTACATCAAAGAGTCCCTGGTCCGTTATGGCAAGCTCAGGAATAAAGATCAGACTGATAAAGGACAACGTGACGTTAGGAGACGGAACAGTACAACCGCGCTCAGACATAGCCTTGGTAATGGCGCGCAGTTTTTCAGCAACAATATCACCATCCTCATCTGCTAACAAGCCACAGATAGGAAGAGCAAGTTCTTCAATGACTTTGCCCTTATCAACATAGACCAAGCCACCTTCCAAGTCCTGAATACGATTAACAGCTAATGCCATATCATCTTTATCTACACCCACGACCATGACATTGTGGTGGTCGTGAGCAACGGAAATGGCTACGGCGCCAGATTTCAAGCCGAAATTCTTGACGAACGATTTGCCGATAGAGCCGTTTTTGCCATACCTCTCCACACAGGCAATATGAATAATATCCTCATCAAGATCAGCTTGAACGACACCGTTCACTACAGGCAGATCTACGACTAAACTTTCCGTCAGAAGCGAGATTGGCGAAGCGCCAATGACGTGTGCTTTCGCTGTGCAAGCTGATTTATCCACTTTGATAAGGAGATCGTCGCCCGTAACTTCGGGAAGGTGCACTGTGTCACGCAGTTTATCGCTGTATTCAAATTTGCTAAACTCATGGACCACTTTCTTGTCTGCTACAACAAGTTGCCCCTTTGCCACAACGGAATCAACTTGGCACTTTTCCAAAGATGACAGCAGTACAATGTCTGCGTACTTACCAGGACTAATTGATCCACATTCACCGTCGATACGGAAAGATTCGGCGGGATTCAGTGTCACCATCTGGATTGCGGTGACAGGGTCAACGCCTTCCTCGATGGCAATGCGGACTTTATTATCCAGATGACCTCGATCTTTGATGTGTAGGGCATCAATGTCATCCGACACCATGCAACAGTGACGAGCATCCACATTATTGTCTGTGATAATTTTGAGACAAGGACGTAAATCAGTTGAGGCTGAACCTTCGCGCATCAAAACGCGAAGTCCCGCACGCAGTTTTTGCAAAGCTTCTTCTTTATTTGTGCTTTCATGGTCAGAATTAACACCCGCTGAAGCGATCGCATTCAAAGGTCCGTCATATAAAGCAGGTGCGTGACCTTCAGCGGTCTTTTTATACTTCTTTGCCAGCTCTAAAATCTTCGCGGACGCGTCACTACCCGCAAGAATAGGAGGAGCCAGCACTTCTGCCAAGCCAATCGCCTGAGGCAACTGGATCAATTCTTCCATCATATCTGTCTTCAAGGTGGACCCAGTCGTCTGTAAGCCGCTTTCCTCCATGAATGCGGGAACAACGTAATAAAGCTTCACAGGAGTTCCCTCTGCTTCTGCCAGCACTTCCATCATTCCTTCAACACCGGAAACGATGGTTACTTCCATCAAGTCCGTTGCGACAGCGGTAGTTCCGCGCTTAACGACCATCTTGGCAAACTCGCTATAACTGAGCATGCTGCTCTCAATGTGAATGTGTGCATCAATAAAACCGGGTGCCAGATATTTGCCTTTAGCGTCGATGATTTGTGTATCAACACCACAGGCGGCTTCAGGCAGCTGACCAACAGCAGCAATCCTGTTGCCAACAACTGCCACATCTGCCTCGTATACTTCAGCACTGTGAACATTGATTAAAAGACCGTTTTTGATAACGAGGTCAGCAGCTTCCTTTCCGCATGCAACCGCTATCAATCTCTTATCCATCATAAAATTCTCCTTTCCTTGCCAAGCATTCCTTCGCTCCGTTCATGTGTCCTCATAGAACAAACAAGAGATCAGATGCCTTTTGACGTTTACATGGATTAATTAAAATCCCCCACTTAACTTTCCTTTTAGCTAATTTTATTAAGTAAATTTAGCTCTTTGTAAAAATCGTATCACGATCTGCACTATGAGTCAATCAAACTATGGGTTATTTTTGTGCCTAAAAACACTTGATTTGAATGAAGAATTTAAGGGTCACTGAAAATTTCGGGTCAGCAGGTTTGCTCTTAGAAGGTAGGTTTACAGTATCTTGATATGCGGATATTAATTCCTTCATTCTTGAAAATTTTCTACCGACCGAAATCAGTCTCGTCATCACCCTAAGTAAGAGTTTCTGTGTTCGACAAGATGCTTTGATCACCGTCGAATAGCATTATTGTAGTTCACAAAAAATTAAAATGTCAGATGCAATATCTTGTTGACTTGCACATTTCCATATGCTAATCTTTTGCTAAATAGAAAATATAGCATGAATATTTAGCCGCAATGAAAATACTGTATAGCGTGACTGAATTACAATACATTGGCATACTGTGTTTTCATCGGCGAAGGCTTTAACGGCTTAGTGTAAAGGAGGTTTAGCATGACTTAGCGAATAAGAGGATGTAGTAGTTTTCTGTGTTGGTTGTTTGTTATGTCAAATAACTGTGGAGTATTGGAACGTTTACGAAAGAGGTACCGATTATGGATTTGAAATTGTTGCGTGTCGCTAAAGGGGTGGAGCACGCGGATTTGGTCGTCATTAACGGGAAAATCGTTAATGTCTACTCAGGGGAGATTTATGAGGGTGGTGTCGCTGTTTCAGGAGACAAGATCGCTGCTATTGGTGATGTTGCGTACTGCATAGGACCTGAAACTGAAATTGTTGATGCCAAAGGCAATTATTTAACGCCGGGATTTATTGAAGGTCATATGCATCCCGAAAGCACTTCAATGGCCATCCGAAATTTTGCGGCGTGCATATTAAAACGTGGAACGACGTCAGTCATGACCGATTTACATGAGGTTGGTGTCGTTTCCGGTTTGGAAGGAATTGAGGCCATATTGGAGGAAGCGCGAACGACGCACGTGAAGTTTTACTTTGTCGTGCCGTCCCATGTTCCCTTTTCACCAAATCTTGAGACGAGCGGTGGGCGGTTTTATCCTTCCATTATCGCCGAAGCTTTGAAGCGAGAAGACGCCGTGGGTCTCAGCGAGTGTGTCGGTCCTTACATCTTGATGGAACATCCGGAACTACTGGAATCTATGGCAGATGCGCGCTCCATGGGAAAATCACTGCAGGGGCATCTTCCCGTTCTTTACGGTCCGGAGATGAATGCTTGTTTAGCTGCCGGTGTAACTACGTGTCATGAAGCGACGAGCGAAGAAGATGTTTTTGAAAGATTAAGAAATGGTTGTCACTTAATGATGCGCCAAGGTTCTTCTGCTATGAACCTTCCTGATTTAATTAATACAATCCTTTCTCATGACTTGAACACTTCTATGATCAGCATCATAACGGATGACTTGGATACGCTCGGCTTGTATAAGGATGGACATCTTGATTCCGCTGTTCGCGTTGCCCTGTCCTCAGGTGTGGATTTTGTCACAGCCATTCAAATGGTAACGCTCCACGCTGCACGTGCATTCAACCTTGATTCTTATATTGGCGGCTTAGCGCCAGGGAAAGTTGCGGACATTAATATCACTAGTGGACCTGACGACTTCAAAGTTTTATCAGTTGTGGCGAAAGGTGAACTTGTTTGTCGTGATGAAGAAATGATCGTTGACTATCCGCCTGCTGAGCATGCTCCAGTATTGTTGAATACGATCAAACTCTTAGAGGAAATAACGCCTGAGAGTCTCCAAATTCGAGTCTCGCCCGAAGCCAGCAAGGTTAAAGTCCTTGTCATGGATACACTTCAAGAGATGCCTTATACGCTAGGGCGGGAGGTTGAGCTTGAGGTCAAGGATGGTGTGGTTCAGTGTGATCCGAATCAAGACGTGCTCTATATTGCTCAAGTTGAACGCCATGGGAAAAATGGGAATATCGGCAAGGCCTTCATGGGTGGTTTCCATTTGGTCGGAGGTGCGTTGGCATCTTCCGTCGGTCACGACAATCACAACATCATCGTGCTTGGCGATAATTTCGAAGACATGGCGATAGCGGTTAACCATGTGGCAGCACTAAACGGCGGACAAGCGATTGTGCGTAACGGAAAGGTGGAAGCCGACGTCGCATACCCCATCTGTGGATTAATGAGTGATCTCCCTCTCGAGGAACTGGTTGAGAAGAAGATGAAGCTTGAAGCGGTCGCTAGAGAGATGGGAACCGGCATCCCAGTTCCTTTTATGTTCCTCAGTTTCATCTGTTTGGCAGCCATCCCGGAATATGCGGTAACGGATCACGGCTTTATTGATGTAAATCTTCAAAAGGTCATCGATCCGATTTTAGAAATCATTGAATGAGAGGTAATCATATGAAAAACAAATTAGACAAGTTTTTCAAAATAGAAGAACGCGGTTCCTCTATTACCACCGAAATAATATCGGGCTTGACGATATTTTTCACCATGGCTTATGTTCTTGCTGTGCAGCCATCAGCGATCATCGGTTTCGGACCGCATGCGACTTTCACAGATGCTAGTGGTCTCTTGCTGAGCAGAGGCGCATTGCTTGTTTCGTGCGCTGTTGTCACAGGTATCGTTACTATCGCGATGGGAGCATATACGAACCTTCCCTTAGCGATTTCGACGGCGATGGGAACGAACTTCCTTCTCGGTGGTCTTGTCCAAAGTGGTCAGTTCACCTTTGGCGGCATTATGGCGGCCTTGTTGATTTCAGGTACGCTCTTTATCATCGTGTCGATAACGGGTCTTCGCAGCTTCATCGTAAAAATGATTCCCAAAAACCTTAAGTTTGGGTTGACGATAGCCGTCGGCTTTTTCATTGCCCAGTTAGGTTTTAAGAACTCGGGTTTGGCCAATTTCGATGGTGGTCTGAAGATTGGAGATATTACTAGTCCTCCTATTTTGCTAACTCTGATTACGATCGTTATCATTGCGATCCTGCAAGCATACAAGGTGAAGGGCGCGATACTCATCGGGATCATCGCTGGAACGCTTATTGGTATTCCCATGAAGGTTACTATGTTGCCCGCATCGTTGGTGGGGCTGCCGTCAGCGACTGAAATGGGCAATCTTTTGTTCTCTTATGATTTCCGTTCATTGTTCGCGCATGTGCCGACGGCCCTGGTATGGATCTTTATCCTTTTCTTTGGAGACTTCTTTGGCACCCTCAGTTGCGTGACGGCTGTTGGTATAAAAACTGGCTTGGCGGACAAAGACGGCAATTTCCCAGATATGGACAAACCGTTCCTCGTAGACTCCATTGGTACCGTGTTAGGTTCTGCGACTGGAAACACGACCATCTCAACTTTCATCGAATCGACGGCAGGGATCGCCTCCGGTGGTCGCACAGGGTTGTCGGCTGTTGTCGTTGGTCTGTTGTTCTTTGTCGCGGTTATCTTCGCTCCGGCTTTCTTGATGATTCCGACGGCAGCCACGGCTGCGGCTCTCATTATTGTGGGTTTTTCGATGGTCAGCACGTTTACTCAATTTGATTTTGACGATTTCGTCGAGGTCTTCGGACCACTGTTACTCATTTTCATCACGGTATTTACGGGTTCGTTGCCAGCAGGTATTTCCTTTGGGATTCTCGGCGACGTACTCATGAAGGTTGTGACGGGTAACTATAAACGCGTGCATCCGGGAATGTACGTTGTATGCGTACCCCTTGTCTTGTACCTGCTTGTCTAAAAAATAGAAGGTCTTTTGTTGCGTAAGTTTTTCCGACATGCGTTGTCGGAGAAACTTACGCAACCGTTTGAAAGGGGAATACAATGATCCACTGTAAATGTTATTTTTACTCAAATTCTTTGAAATACAACACGGATATCAACGTACTCATTCCGGACAAGTTGCGTGGCGTTGACGGCGATAATTGTCGAGATCATACATTCCCTCTGCTCGTGCTATTGCACGGAGGTGCCGGCGACTGCAACAGTTGGATGAGAAATACGAACATTGAACGGTTCGCCGAGCAATACAACTTAGCGGTCGTGATGCCAAGCGGGCACAACAGTTTTTTCTGTGATGCTGAGTACGGCGAAAGCTTTTTTTCCTACGTTAGCGATGAATTAATTCCCTTTGTGCAATCGCTTTTCCCTGTATCGAATAAACGTGAGCATACTTTTATTGCAGGAGCATCCATGGGTGGATATGGCAGCGCTCTACTTGCTCTCTCTCGCCCGGATCTCGTATCAGCTTTTGGTGTGTTCTCAGGAGCCATCGATCCTTTGCGGATCGACATACGCTTGCGTGAAATCGGCATTACCAACATGCGATATGATCTGCTTTTTGGCGGGTCGGACAAGGTGGCTGGTAGCAGGTTTGATTTGTTTAAGAAAGTAAAGGAGTTTCCCTCAGAAGCCGAGAAGTCAATTGCCAGCATATACATAGGCGAGGACGATGTGATCAACTATGACATGAGTTTGGAACTACATGATGCCCTTAGAGAGCACGGTTTCGATAGTCGTTTCTTAACGGCTGAAGGAGGGCATGATTGGAAATATTGGGAATACTGCGTGGCAGATTTTCTGCAAGAGCTACATGCCAGAAAACTGATTGGAGGCTGATATGAAACTAGACAAAGACATTTGTGACTATATTCAAGGTCTGGAAGATGATGTCATCACGTGGCGCAGACACTTTCATAAGTATCCGGAGTTGTCATTTAAAGAATTCGAAACGACGAAGTATATTACGGACTTGTTAGAGTCACTTGCTGTATTCGATATCTCACATCCTCAAGAGACGGCAACCATCGCGACATTTGATAGTGGAAAACCCGGTCGTGTAATCGCGATCAGGATGGACATCGATGCGTTGCCCATCCAAGAAAACAATGACCTCGAATTCAAGTCGGTACATGACGGCGTTATGCACGCTTGTGGTCACGATGGGCACACGGCCATTCTGCTAGGCGTGGCACATGCTTTGGCTAAATTCCCCGACAAATTTGTTGGAAAAATCATTTTGATTTTCCAGCATGCCGAGGAACAGCCACCCGGGGGCGCCATAGAAATATACAATGCTGGCGTCATGGAGGGCGTCGATGAGCTCTACGGTTTACATCTCAGCTCAGCCTTTGACAAGGGCGTCTTCGGAATTCGGGCAGGCGTCCTGACGGCCGCGACTGATGAGTTCAGAATCACGGTCAAAGGCTCCGGAGGTCACTCCGCTTTTCCGCAGTTGTGTATCGATCCCATCGTTATTGGCGGAGAAATTATCACAGCGATTCAGACGATTATTGCGAGAAAAATTGCTCCCTCCGAAGAGGCTGTTGTTTCCGTATGTAAGGTTAACGCAGGGACAGCATACAACGTTATCCCTAATACGATGCAGATTATCGGGTCGATCCGCACTTTCTCGGAAGATACGAGACAAACAATCAAGGCGGAGCTTGAAAAACTTTCTGCGGGGATTGCTCAAGCTCATGGCGGCGAAGCGGACTTCGAATATATTTACGGCTATGACAGTGTCATTAACGAACCTGAATTAGCCCTCGTGTCCGAAAAAGCAGTATCGGAGCTCTTTGGAGAAGAGACCGTATTGCACATTGACAAAGTATATCCCGGTGAAGATTTCTCAGCCCTCCACAAAGACTGTCCCGCCATTTTTGTCGAGGTCGGCACCGCAGATAAGACCAAAGGTACGCATTACCCCCACCACAATCCTCAGTACATGATGGATGAGGATATGCTTGTTCCCTGTGTCGCTTATTTTCTACAGATGATTTGGCTTCGGATGCGTCCAGACGGGAAATGATTCGAAAGCAAAAAGGAGCACTAATAACCATCTATGCGGAGACGATTGGCACAAGCTGAACGACATGACGCAATAAACGGGTAACGTGTGGTATCCGAAGATCAGACCTTTACACCGTACAAAGGGAATGACGGTTAGGTTAGTAGCTGATTTGAGTGGTGATATGAACTGGCTTTAACAAGTTGTCAATGACCGGACACCTATCCAGCGTTTGATCCAACCATTTTTTGATTAGATCATCGCTTGCTTCAGTGTCAAGCGAAATTGAAAGTTCAATATTGCTAAAACCTGCCCGCTTACTGGTAACTTTGCCGAAAAATTTATCTGAGTCAATGGTACCTTCGACCGCTATCCGAATGTTGTGGATGACAATACCCATTTCTCCGGCGATCCAATGACCTGCTGCAACAATACAGGATGCGATTGCAGCAAGCAACGTTTCTACCGGTGAAGGTCCCTGTGATTGCCCTCCAAACGATTCGGGTTCATCGATGATCCATTCAAACTTTCCGGACCTGATAAATGTTTTAGGTAAAGTAGCACTGTTTGCTTCAACACGTATTCTAGCGTCAGCCATAAGTTCCCCTTTCGTCGTCGTTTCTTTGACCGTTAACTCTTACACTCACTCTCTGCTAGAGATGTCATATACATTATTTTGACATAAAACGAACAGAAGTACACATTATTGCATAAGGAGATTAATAATGGACCTTTTAATAAAAAACGTGAACATCGTTGACGGTTCCGGCAGGGCAGCTTACGAGGGCTCTGTTGGAGTAAAAAATTCTAAGATCTGCCTAGTAAAGATGGGCGACTGCGATTTGCCAGCGGAAAAAGTGATTGATGGAGAGGGCTTGCATTTGTCACCCGGATTTATTGATTGTCACTCACACGGCGATCAGGCAATTGGTCAAGAGCCCGCCATGTTAAGTAAGGTATCGCAGGGAATAACAACTGAAATTACCGGTCAATGCGGAGGGTCAATCTTTCCTATTCATCCGGACCACTTGGACGATCTGCAACGTCTCGTTGCAATCGGAACTTACACATTTCCCGATGACATGGCTAATTGGACATCATTCGAGAAATTCGCTTGTTTCGCAGAAAACGCTCCCAAGGCAATCAATATGAAAACATTTACCGGTCACAGCACTCTGCGAATCGCTGCCATGGGGTATAAGAAAGGCAAGCCTTCCTCAAGTGAAATGAATAACATGAAGGCGATGTTGCGTGACTGTATGCAGAGCGGCTCGATCGGTTTAAGCTCAGGATTGATCTACCCGCCGGGCTGTTACTCCGATACCGATGAAATGGTCGAACTGGCTGAGATTGTAGCTGAGTATGGGGGGCTGTATGCTTCTCACATGAGGAATGAATCCGATAACATACTTGCCGCAGTCCGTGAAGCTTTAGAAATTGGATACCGTGCCGGTATACCGGTTTGCATTTCACATCATAAAATTATGGGTAGGCAGAATTGGGGCAAGGCAAAGGACACTTTAGCGCTAATCCACGAAGCCATCGACAAAGGCGTTAAGGTGACCATCGATCATTATCCCTATACGGCCAACTATAGCCATATGAATGCCAGTATTCCTCCAAAGTATTTTGAAAACGGCGGCATTGCCGGCATGCTAAAAGCCTTGGAAGATCGCGACACGCGTCAACGTATAAGTGAAGAGATGCAGGAAATGGGTACTTACGACAATTTCTACATCAATGCGGGCGGATTTGAAGGTATGTATTTTTCCGGTTGTCCGAAAACCCCGGATGCTGACGGCAAGTCAGTTGCTGAATATGCTCAGATCGTGGGGAAAAATGGTTTCGACACGCTCTTTGATGTGTTGTTGGAGAATGAAGGAAAGGTTAACGGAGTTTTTCACAGTATTTCTGAGGAGGATAATTGTCTGATCATCAAGGACGAAAACGCCACGATCGGTACCGATGGCAGTTGTCGCAGTCTTAACGAACAAACTCATCCTCGCACTTTTGGAGCTTTCCCTCGTGCCATCTGCCATTATGTACGTGACAAAAAACTGATGTCACTTGAAGCAATGGTCAGAAAACTTACCGGCTTCGCGGCGGAAAGAATGGGGCTTGAACGCAAAGGACTCATAAAGGAACAGTATGATGCGGATCTCGTTGTCTTTTCCTACGACAACTTGAAAGACTCTGCGAGCTTTACCCAATCCACATTGCTTAGCGATGGAATAGAGTATGTCATTGTGAACGGCAAGATTGCCTATACAGATAAGCAGATGACCACAGTCCGCAATGGACGACTCTTGTACCACATTCGATAACAAAGAATAAAACGAAAACAAATAAAGCTCCTCGTCTAGGGGCTTTATTTGTTTTCGCATATCGTTCACTTACGATTGATCGCAGATGAGCCCCTCGGGGAGGGGCTTTACACTTATCGCATCTCGATGCCTAGGAAGCATTTGAGTCCCATGATAGTCTCGCAACCCATTATGCCGCTTATCGCATCTCAGCGCCGAGCGTGTGTTTCAGTTTTTTGATGAGTCGATTCCTCAGCCGTTCGATTTCGTCAGCGGTCAAGGTTCCCGTGTCGGATGCCAGTCGGAAGCGGAACATGAGAGATTTTTTCCCTTTCGGCACTTGTTCGCCGCGGTACTCTTCAACGAATTCGGCATCGTGAACGAGGTTCACGACGGCATCATAAATCTGTGCCCACGAGACGTCCTCGTCAATCACGATAGAAAGATCCTGTTCGACGAGCGGGAATTGCGGCAAGCGTTCATAGCGGTTATCGCGACTTTGGAGCGGGACGAGCTTTTCGACGTTGAGCTCGGCAATGGCGACGCATGGGACGCGCAACCCCGATTCTTCCGTCGCTTTCGGCGACAGCAACCCCAACGAACCGAGTTCGTTGCCCGTGTCGTCGACGATCTTGAGCCAAGCGTTATGATCTGCCCAAGGCATTTTGTCTCCCGATTGTTTGAAGTTCCATTCCTCGACGCGTCCGTAGAGCGGGAGCTGAGCGAGAATGCCCTTCAGCCTACGGAAGAGCGGAAAAGGTTTCGCTCCGGCGAGGGCGATCGCGAGGCGGCGCTCTTGAATGGGGAGCTTTTCCTTTTCAATGGAGGGGCTCAAGGCGCCTTTCGCGAAGACTTGCGCGAGCTCGAAGAGTCCAAACGTCTCGTAATAGCGCGAGTTCAGGACGGTCGCTTCCAACACGTTCGGAATAAGCGAGCCGCGCAGGTAGCGGCGGTCGGGTGATGGCGGCGCCGCCAAAGCGACAAGCGCGTCCGTATTGTCGCCGGCGATTTTGATAAAAGCGTCGGATACCCATGGGTATGTGTAGATTTCTTGGAGCCCGGCGCGGAATGCCAAGTATTCGCGGATGGCACGCTCACTTTCTTTGGCGAGCTGTCTGATCGGTTTGTCAAGTGTGATAACGGGCGGTTTGTACTCGAAGTTTTCGTAGCCGATCATGCGACAGACTTCTTCGAGAATGTCATCTTTGATGCTTACGTCGCCAGTGGCTCGCCAACTAGGAACAAGCACATTGAGCGTATCGTCGCCGTCATACGCGACATCGAAGCCGAGCGGCTCCAAAGCCTTGATGGCGTCGTCCGCTGTGATGGCGTGTCCGGATCGCACGTTGAGAAAGTGAAGCGAGACGGGAATCTCGATCACTTTCGTCTCGCACACGCGGTGCGCCCCGACGTTGACGATGCGAGCGTTCGGTTGCAATTCAGCCATCAGCTGGCGTGTCAGCCCCAACGCGAGATCGCAGCGCTGCGTATCGATCGCTTTTTCAAAGCGAATGGAAGCCTCCGTGCGAAGGTGATGGCGAGATGCAGTCCGGCGCAGACCGATCGCCTCGAAGTTCGCGACCTCAAGAACGATATCTTTTGTTTCTGGGAGAATGGAGTCACGCGCTCCGCCCATGATGCCCGCTAAGCCGATCGCTTTGTCTTCTCCGTCACAAATCAGAAGATCAGTTGTCGAGAGGGTCAGCTTATGACCGTCGAGCAGTTCAAGCTGTTCTCCTTCGCGCGCGGTGCGCACACGGATGCCGTTGCTGACGTGCGATTCGTCGAATGCGTGCGTCGGTTGTCCCGTGGCGAGCATCACATAGTTCGTGATGTCGACGATGACGTTAATGGGGCGCATGCCGACCGACCAGATCAGTTTGCGCATGGAAAAGGGCGCCTCCCGGAGCTCGATGCCTTCGAAGACGACGGCGTCGTAGCGGAAGCAGCGGTCCTCATCGACGATTTTGACCGGGTAATCGTCCTTCAGACCAGCAGGGTTTTCCAAAGAAGGAAGCGGGCGAAGCGTGCCGCCGTAGATGGCGCACAGTTCGCGCGCGAGCCCGTAATGACCCCAGAGGTCGGGTCGATTCGTCAAGGATTTATTGTTGATGTCGATAATAAGATCGTCCAACCCCAGAACGTCGGCGACGGGTTGACCCGGTTTCGCATCGGGGAACAATTCCGTCAGATCGACGATTTCCGCTTCTTCGTCTTCCGACGGCGGGAAGAGTCCTTCCAAATCGAGTTCCTCCGCCGCGCAGATCATGCCATGACTGACAACACCGCGGACTTTCGCGGCAGAGAGCGCCACGCGTTCTCCCTCGCCATGCCAGCGAACTTTCGCGCCCGGCGGCGCTACAACAACAAGTTGATTCTCGTAGAGGTTCGACCCTCCGCAGACGATTTGGCTCGTCCGCTCCTCACCGATGTCGACGTGGCAGACGACGAGGCGGTCGGCTTGCGGGTGCGCGCTGATCGTGACGACGCGCCCGATGACGATGCCTTCGACGAGGTCGGCGGGGTTTGTAATCTCTTCCACTTCGACCGTCTGCATCGTCAAATCGTGTGCGAGTTGTTCCGCCGTGATGCCTTGCGGCAAGTCGGCGTATGTGCGAATCCAGTTAAGTGATGCTTTCATGGTGATTTCCTAATGTTTATTTCAATTCGTTTTTATGGTTTTCGGTCTATCGGTTTCGGGATATGTTCAAATGATCGGTCCCGTCGCCGTTGAGCGTGAGCGTCATGTTGTGACCGCCCTGTTGCGTTCTACTTGAACTGTTCGAGAAAACGCAGGTCGGCACTGCGGAACAGGCGTACGTCATCGATCTCGTAGCGCATCATGACGAGGCGATCGAGTCCGATGTTGATGTAGAAGCCGCTCCAGATATCGGGGTCTAGGTCCGCGGCACGCAGTACATTGGGGTGTGGTGAACCGCCGGGCATAACTTCGATCCATCCGACATGTTGGCAGACGTGACAGCCTTCACCGCCGCACACGCTGCACTGCATGTCGATTTCAAATCCCGGTTCAACGAACGGGAAGAAACCGGCGCGCATACGGACGGGGACGTCGTAACCGAATACTTTTTCCAAGATGGTGCGGACGAGCAAAAGTCCCGAAGAAAACGAGAAATCACGATCGACGATCAGTGCCTCGTATTGGTAGAAAGCCCGCTCGTGGCGCGCGTCGGTGCTCTCGTTCCGAAAGACGGTTCCCGGATAGACGAACCGTGCCGGCGCTCCGTGTTTTTGAAGATAGCGGACGCTTGCTCCCGTCAGGTGCGGACGAAGGCAGAGGCGCTCGGCGCCGCGCTTATTCTCCGTGCCTTCCAGCCAGTACGTATCCATTGTGTCGCGGGCAGGGTGATCCGGCGGGAAATTGAGGTAGTCAAATGCGTAGAGTTCGCTTGAAATCTCATCTTCACTAAAAATCTCGAAGTTCAAAGAACGGAATGCGTCGTTCAAGTCGTAACACATCTGCGTGATCGGGTGCAGACCGCCGCTCGGAACGGCGAGTCCGGGGATGGTCAGGTCAGGACGAAGTTCTAGAAACGACGCTTTATCGAGAAGCTCTTCTTTCTGTTCTTCGATTGCCTGAAGAAAAAGCTGTTTGATCTCGTTGGCAAGTTGTCCGAGCTCTCTGCGCTCTTCGTGCGACAATTTTCCGAGACCTTTCAGGATCTCCGTCAAGACCCCTTTCTTTCCGAGATAATGTTGGCGGAGCGATTCTAATCTTTCCGATGTCTCCGCAGTCGCAAAAGCATCCAATCCTTTTACGCGGATTTCGCTTAATTGATCCCTCATTGGCATCTCTCCTCTGTTTAATGACTACCCATAAGTATAGATCATTCAAGCGATCATTGTCGATTTTAGAGTTGAGTATTGTCGGGAGGGTTTCTCAACAGCTCAATTTGTGCGAAAACGCAATGACGCGATCTATGATCTATTCTTGGCTTCTTGACTGATTGGCTGTCATTGCGTCATGTCGTCGATCATATCAAATGCAATGGCATCGCATTGGCTTGATCGATACAATCGCTATTTAACGTTCGGGCGCGTAAAGAGCTTCAACGTTCCAGAAGTCACCGGGCTTCATACGTATGAGGTGTTCTCCCATCAATCGACGCTGTTCTCCCTCATGATTAATCATCAGAAAACTGGTGGAGAGGAGATAATCACCGACGCGCACGATGTTCATCGGATCGTAACCGCAGATGGTCGCCTGAATCGGCTCTTCAACAGGAAACTTCGCTTGGAGCGATGTGAGCTTCTCTTCTCGTCTTGCCTTCTCTTGCTCGACGATCACGTTCGCTTCTCGAAGCTCTTCATCCGTCAATGTCAGCTCACGTTTCTTTGATACATCCGGCTTGGCAATGATCTGCTCTTCAATAAGCTCCCAAAGAGTTCTCTCTGATGCGAAGCTCCGGTCAAAATCAATCTCTGCCGTCTCCGCAAGCGAGCAGAGCAACGGACCTGCATAGTAACTGTGGCGCCGATGATCCAAAGCGTCCGTCGCCTTTCGAAGGTTCATAATGGAAACGGTGATTTCTTTTGCGGCAAGGCTGCTGTTTAATTGCCGTAGCGATTTAAAACCGACAAATTCCGCAATTCCTTCTACTGTTTCAGCACGCCATTCATTGATTATTGCGCCGTCGCTCAATGTTCTCATAAAAGACCGAATTTCGGCTATCCTGACAAGAATTGTTGTGGCGTCAAGGTTACGCTGTTCTTGCTCGTCTTCGAACGCTTCGTTGCCGGGCGTCATCATATTGGCGTATTGTTCCAAGAGATCATCTTCGCGTTTGGCGAGCGCGACGAGCTCGGGGTCGAGAGGAAAGGCGATCAATTCGAGGTCATGCGGGAAGCGAGATTCGCCGTTTTCCATCTGCATAACGTGAAACATTTCGTGCACGAGCTTAGCAGCGAGTTTATCGAGATCTTCGTCCGTTTCTATCTGCTCCTGCTTCAACATCCAGATGGCGATCATCTTGCCGTCGTACTCAATCGCTGTATTTCCATAGAAATAATCAGGCTTCGGCAACAGCTCCCCGCAAAAGCACATCAATTCATCCGTATAGAGCGCGTAAGGGCGCTTTGTAAAACCCTGCCATAGCGACATAAAATTGAGTTTTGCCAAGCGTTCTTCAAGCTTTTGATATGTGTCGAGCAGCGTATGACGATCCATAAGTCCCCCTGTATCGCCTTCGTAAAATAATGGTCACGTGTATTATAATTGAATAACCGAAATACCTTGTTAATTTAATGTATTTTATGTGAAAGGGTGACTCGAATGGATAAATTTGTGTGTGATGAAAAGCGGGCGGTTGAAGTTGTTTGGCATGGTCACGCTTGTTTTGAAGTGAAGAGCGGTGACAAATCCGTTGTTTTCGACCCGTATCTCGAAGTGCCGGGTTATGCTGCATTAGATCTTGAGGCTGATCTCGTGCTCGTTTCGCATGAACACGACGACCACAATGCCAGAGAACGCGTAAAACTTTCAGGTCGCCCGATCGATGTTTCCGTAAAAGTACTTGATACGTGTCATGACGATCAAGGCGGGAAACTCCGCGGTCCCAATATAATCCACATTGTCGATTTCGAGGGCGTCCGCGTGGCGCATTTCGGCGATCTCGGAAGAGATCTCTCGCCGGAAGAACTCGAGCAGTTGAAAGACCTCGATGTCGCGTTCATTCCCGTCGGAGGATTTTTCACGATTGATGCCAATCAGGCGGCGACGATCATCCGTGCGATCAAGCCGGATGTCACCGTCCCGATGCACTATTTCGACGGCGTCTCAGGCTGGAACAAGACTTCCGGCGTTGAGCCGTTCCTCGAGCAATTCACGTGTGTCACAATGCTCGAAACGAACAGCTTCACCGTAGGGTCTTATCATGATTGCATATTGGTTCTCAGCAAACCATGTTGATGACTTCGTGTTCACGAAACGTATGTGGAGGTAAAAGTGAATATGCTCGTAACGCCGGCAATCAGTTTGAACTTTGGTATGAAAGTGATCTATATTCTCTTTTCTGTCATGTTCGGCTTGTTCCTGCTGTTGGTGATCACTTATCTCGCCAAGGTCATCAAATCCCGCCGTGATGACCGTATGGCGCCCCTTTTGACCATGGATGCCAAGGTGATTGCGAAGCGCATGCAAGTAGGACATAAAGGTGCATTTCTTCAAGACATGGATGCAGCTTCCACCCTGCGACTTGGGCGCGACGGTTACACACGCTACTTCATGACGTTTGAGGCGATGAACGGGGATCGCTTGGAGCTTGCCGTAGATCGCAAGGATTACGGTTTGCTTATCGAGGGAGATCACGGCGCTCTGACATATAAAGGATCGCGTTTAATCTCTTTTGAACGAAATTGATGGAGTTATGTTCGGAGCGGTTTTAGGTGACATTGTCGGGAGTCCCTATGAGCGACCGTCAGAAAATATTTTATCGAAAAACTTTCCGCTCTTTTCAGAGCGATTGAAATTTACCGACGATACGGTCATGGCATTGGCAGTGACCGACGTCGATATTTTGGGGGAAAGGTAGGTCTGCATACTGTCATGACGTTGGCAGGGATCGACGCTTTCTTAGACATCGGATACAGTACCGACGAGCTAAGTATTCGGGAGACGCTGATTTATTCCATGCAAGGTTCGGACAAAGATACCCCGATACGGGGTATGGTCAGCGTTTTTCGAAATAGCTCATGAGGAGTCTGTGGCTGCAACCTTATAACAGTTACGGGAATGGCTCGGCGATGCGCGTGTCTTCTGCAGGATGGCTCTTTAACGACCTTGCGAAAGTGCGTCAGATGGTGCGCTTATCGGCTGATGTCACGCACAACCATCCGGAAGTCAAGCAAGAACGGACGGATGACCTCGCGACCATCCTGTGATCATTTGAAGAGACCATCGGTTAAAAGTCGATTCTGTTCTAACGACTCTGCACCCTCAATTTCCAGAAAAGTAAGAGTCAGTTTCTTTTTGAGCCAGATTGCGTGCAATTTTTCAATTAATATCGAATTTCTGGACTTTCCGCCCGGCGCCGACGTGCAGTTTTTCAGTTTATATCGAATTTATGGATTTTCGCTTGAGAGGGGGGGTGCAATTTTGCAGTTTATATTGAATTTTGCACACGTACGGTCGAAGGGTCGCTTTTTGGCAAACTTCGCATTTTAAGCGTTGTACTTAGCTTCGCACGTTTTCCGACGGACTGTTCAGATAAAAAACTTTGCACCACGTTTAAGGAGCTTTCCTTTTTTGAGAAAGCCCCCTCAGAAAGAAACATCGATCCTACGTGTTATTTTGCTTTTGCGTAACGGGCTGCGACGACATCCCAGTTGACGAGACCCCACCATTCTTTCAGATAGTCGGCGCGCCTGTTCTGGTATTTTAGGTAATAGGCGTGCTCCCAGACGTCGTTCACGAGAAGAGGCGTCATGCCCTTGCTGACCGGTGAATCCTGGTTCGAGGACTGGACGATTTTCAGTTCGCCCTTGTCGAGGACGAGCCATGCCCAGCCGCTGCCGAACTGACCGGCGCCCGCCTTCTCGAACGCTTCTTTAAACTTCTCGAAACTGCCGAATACGTCGTCAATGGTCTTCGCTAGTTCGCCCTGCGGCTCTTTTGCGCCGCCCGGTGTCATTGTTTCCCAGTAGACCAAGTGGTTGTAATGTCCGCCGCCGTGGTTGATGACGGCTTGCCGTCTTTCCTCCGGGACTTGGCTTAAGTCTTTAAGCAGTTCCTCAATGGTCTGTTCTTTCAGATTGAGCCCCTCAATCGCCTTGTTGAGATTGTTGACGTAAGTCTGGTGGTGTTTGCCGTGGTGCACTTCGACTGTTTTTTGGTCGATGACCGGCTCTAACGCGTCGTACGGATATTGCAAAGCATCTAATTTATACATGTTACCCTCCTTAGAATATGGCGCTCTCCTGTGCGCCGATTGTTCAAAATGATGTGGACTGTGCACGTTATTGCATGTCAGTTGCAATTATAAATGAAAATTACTGACATGATTGTATCCTATGTGCCGTCTCCGGCATGATCCCTTTTATGTTCTGGAATGACTATCGCGAAGTAAGTTATTCCGCATACGATCTGTATCGCCCCGGCGACAGTTATGGCGTAACGGAACAGCGTATGGCGCGTTAGCGCGCCGACGACTGCGCCGACGACATAGATCAGAATATGCAACGTGAGATACGGTAATTTCCATCGCTCCGTTTGGACGCCTCGGAGTCTCTTGCCCAACTCGATGCCGGCATCGGTGAGATAGCCTGTCATGTGTGTCGTGCGCGTCGTTACACCGTGGTAGTTCAGCAAGATGCCGTTCTGTATGCCGAGCGACAACGCGGCAAAAAAGCACGGGATGAGGAGCAACTCGCTTGGAAGGGTGAACGACATAAGAGCATACAGCGTTCCGCTCATAAGCAGGAAATAACCGTAGCGTTTAGAGTGTCCGATTTCGCATTGATAGAAAAGCATCCCGGCGATGGTAGAACCCACGAAGAAGGCGACAATCATGCCGAGATAAGTGAGAGCGAGCGTCCATCGCCCGTTTTTGAGCGCAGCGGCTAACTGCGTGAGATTTCCTGTGTGATGCGATGAGGTGAAAGCCGGTCCGAGCAGTGTTTCCGCGTTGATAAAGCCTGCGGAAAAAGTCATCAGCGATACCCAGAGACTTGCGTTTTTTCTCGACAGCTTTCTCATGCTCACCGCACCTTTCAGTTTTGTCTAAATCATAGCATGATTTTCGGCGCTCTCTGTTATTCACAATGCGAAAAGAAAAGCGGACAATCCGACGATCCCATCGGGGAAGTCGAGCGGATTATCCGCGCATGGTCGGCTTCGCTCGACGATTTTCTGAACGAAAGGCAAGGTGTTTCGGATTATCCGCACACGGTCGGCATCGTCTTGCGAAGGTCTATGAATCGGCTTAATAGTTCGTGGCGACGAGTTGGAAATACTTTTGTTCGTATTTGCAAACGGGGCAAATGACGGGCGCTTTCTTGCCGACGTGGATGTGACCGCATTTGGCGCAGATCCATGCAGTCTCCGCGTCCTCGCGCTCAAAGACTGCGCCTTCCTCAATGTTCGCCTTCAGGCGGTTGTAGCGCTCCTCGTGATGTTTTTCGATGGCGGCGACCATGCGGAAGAGTGTGGCAATGCGCTTAAAGCCTTCTTCTTCGGCTTCTTTCGCGAAAGTATCGTACATCTCGGTCCATTCGTAGCGCTCGCCCGCCGCGGCATCAGCCAAGTTCTCGAGCGTGCCCGGAATCTCATCGTTGTTAAGCAGCTTGAACCAGAGCTTGGCGTGTTCCATTTCGTTTCTCGCTGTCTCCTCAAAAAAGTCAGCAATCTGCTCATAGCCATCTTCACGCGCTTTCGCGGCGTAGTATGAGTATTTGTTGCGTGCCATAGACTCGCCGGCAAATGCTTCCTGCAGATTTGCCTCGGTTTTTGTTCCTTTAAGATCCATATTCTCTCTCCTTTTGTGTGTTGTTACTGTTTTTATCTATCTTCGGTGATTGCTCACCTTTTGATCGTCCTTGTAGAATGCTGTCCCGCGGTTCACGCCGCGGATCGAACCAGTTTGCCGCGTGTGCGTCCCGCTCAAGTTGTGCCCTGTCTCGGTTTGATCCCGATTCAGTTACATTGCCGCCTCAGTTCGGATCCGCTTCATTTTTGTCCCGTTTCAGCTCAGTTCCGTCCCGCTTTTTTCGCGCGGCATTTTGAACAGATCCCTCTGAAAATAACATCGTGTCCCGTCAGCCGGAAATCGCTGTCTGGGGGGAAATACTGATCAATCTGAGGAAGAACGGGCATATCCACATCGGAAAGCGCGCCGCATTCTTCGCAAAGCATGTGGTAATGCGCGTCAAGCGTGGCGTCGTAGTGGAACGCCCCGTCGTCGCCGACGATGCGAACGATCTCGCCGTCCTCGACCATGCGGTTCATAGTTCGATAGATGGTCGCCTTGTTAATCGTGGGCGCTGTCCGGATGACGCATGTCTGAATTTCATCGACGGTGGGGTGATTCAGCGTCTTGAGGCAATCGGAAATGACTTGGCGTTGATGTGTCATACGCCTATGAGCATGATTTTTTGCCTGTTTCGTCATGATCGATTCCTCTCTGCATTCATTTACAGGTCAATTATAGTCTTAATGCGAATTAATTGCAATAGCAATGTGCCTATAAAAATCTGATCGTTGAAGTTGCCCTCGATAACCTTCGATGTCCTTCAATGTCGTCTATCCTTTAACCATGGCGACCCACACCCAAGGCAAACGACCGTGATCCGTCCATGACGTTTATCCCTTACCTATGGCGACCCGTCGGACTTACCTCGGATATTCAACGTGTGAAGGCGTTAGAAATTGCTCAATTGCAGCGTGTCTTCCTCTATTCCGACTTCAATGACGGCGCTCCCCCAACGCATTAAAGAGCGATTGAGCGCTGATTCTGCCGCTCTCAAGTCAAGATTCCAACACGCATGACCTTCCAAATCTCTCGTGGTCTCAATCTCGAGCTCAATCCCCGTTGACAGCTCCTTTGCGAAGGTCGGCTGGTTCTCCACGTGATAGAGGCGGAGTTTGCGATTGGCGGGCAAGCGTCGGAGATGAATGTAGACGTGGCGGGGCTTTCCCGTCAAATAAAAGTCATTCTGTTCGTAAGGGTAATCGGGACAAGCAGATGTCCCGTAAAAAGCGTCGCCGTAAATTTGGAGAAATTCTCCCGTTTCATTGAGGACGTCGATCGATGACTTCGGGATGGCTCCGGTTCCATCCGGTCCGATATTGAGAAGCAGATTGCCCCCTCGGCTGACGACCTTCGTCAACTGGTGTATGACATCCTTCGCCGTGCGCCAGTCGTGGTCACTTCTTTTGTAACCCCATGAGCTGTTCAGTGTGGCGGGGAGCTCCCACAATTTTGTTTGGGCAGAACGTGGGAGCATATTGTCGCCCGTCGTGATGTAGTCCCCCAGACCGCATCCGATGCGTCCGGAAATCAGGCAGGACGGCTGCAGCGAACGTATGAGGTCTTTGATTTGTCGGCACTGAGCGGGAGTCATGGACATCGGCGTATCAAGCCAGATCATGGCAAGCGATCCGTATTGCGTCAGGAGCTCTCGCAGTTGCGGGAGACATTTTTCCTCGAGGTATTGTGTGAACAAGGAAGCGGGCGGTGCCTCCTGATAGGCACGCAGTCCTCCCGGATGATCCCAGTCTTGGGCTTGTGAATAGTAGACACAAAAGAGCAGATTGTGCCTTGCGCACGCTTCCGACATTTCGCGGACGAAGTCGCGTCCGGAGGGGCTCAAGGCGACGCTGTTGAAAGTGTCGACCGATGAATCGAACAGCGCGAAGCCATCATGGTGTTTCGCTGTCAGGCAGATGTACTTCATGCCCCAAACGCGCGCGAGCTCGCAGATACGGTCGGCGTCGAAGGCTGTCGGATTGAAAGATGCGGTCAACTGACGATATTCGTCGTCGGGAATGTCGAGAGAGAGTCTGATCCACTCCGCCAAGAAAGGTGTCTCCTTTCCCCTATACTCACCGCCGAGCAGCGAATAAAGACCGAAATGAATAAACAGTCCGAAACCGGCATCCTTGAAAACACGGAGCGCCCGGTCGATCACATTTTCTTGGGTGTAAAAGTCTTTCTGAGCGGAGTGATCGTCTTGTGAAGGAACTTCTCCGTGTAGGTCAAAGCGCTTGACGATTTTTACGAATTCTCGCAGACTGACCGCGTCGACGGGCTTGAACGCTTTGCCGAATCGCAAAGCCGTCCCGATATGGAGATCGATCTCTTTCGACGGCAACGATTGTAGAATGCGTTTGATATTGCCGTGCGTGATACCGCTTCCGAGAATAAGCCTCGGTCGTGCATGTTCCAAGTACCACGGCAGGCGGTCGAGGTTCTCATCGACGCACCCTTGACCGAGCGATGTCAGGATATGTGTAATGCGCGGATAGTTGTTGATACGCTCGAGTGAAGCCGCGACATCGGAGCTTTCATCGATGGCGCGGTGAAACGTCACGTCAAAATCTGTTCCCTCAAGCACTTGCGAAAGTATCGAGACATCGGCGACCCCGTCTTCATCGAGTATGCCCGTGACAATGCGCCGGACGCCCAATTCTTGAAACCGCAAAGCATCACGCCTCATGACGGACAATTGGTTATCCGAGTAATGAAAGGAGTCTTGTTCGGGACGCAGCATGACGGCGACTGGGATACTGACGGCATCAAGGACAGCCCTCACGAGACCGTCGCTCGGCGTAAAACCGCCACGTTCAAGACAGGAAACTAGCTCAATACGATCACCGCCGCTTGACTCAATGGCGATGGCATCGGCTAAACTCGTGGCAATGCATTCGAGGATCACCGGTCATCTCCTTCATTCAGCTCGCGGTCTGTTCCTGTCGCTTGCGGCGGTTTCTCCCGCCAATGCAGATGACGAGCCCGCCGAGGAAGCCGGCGACATGCGCCCACCAAGCGATGCCGCTCGATCCGCGCGTAAAACCTGATACGAGCTGAATGATGAACCAGATGACGAGATAAATCGGCGCAGGGATCGTGATAAAATACGGCATGATCGGTACGAGGGTAGTTACTCTCGCATGTGGATACAAGATGAGATACGCTCCCATCACGCCGGCGATGGCTCCTGACGCCCCGAGCGTGGGGATATCGGAATTGAAGTCCGCAAGCGTGTGTGCGAGAATCGCGATAATCCCGGTCGCGAGGTAGAACAAAATGTATTTGATCGGTCGCAGATAATCTTCCACGTTGTCACCGAAAATCCATAGCATCCACATATTGCCGATGAGATGGGCAGCGCCTCCATGCAGAAACATACTGGTGATCAGCGGAAAATAGAATTTTCCCGCTCGTATTGCCGCGAGAAATTCCGCCGGTATGAACGCGTACCGATCTAAAAACTCATAATATGAAAGAAGGTCTAACTTCTGCTGGTAAATAAAAACCGCAACGTTGAAAATAATGAGAATAACGGTAACGAAGGGTATTCTGCGACTCGGTTGACTATCTCTCAGCGGTAGCATTTATTTCACTCCTCGCTCTGGAAAAGGATGTGCGCAAAGGTACATTCCCTCGCCGTCTCGTTTCGGTTATAAGTAAAAGCGAACGTCAAAAAACCCGCCAGCCATCGTCGGAAAGGTCAGATTTTTTGATTCTAACTGTTCTGAAGCTCGCGGCTCAGCATAGAAAACGGTGTCGTATCTCCCAGCAAAATGTAGCCCACAAGCTTGTCTCCGATAAAGTTGCGTCGGTCGTAGGTGAGCTGTGTTTCATCGAATGAAATCTGCGAAGTTACTTCCGGACCTTTCGGCGCAATGTCGCCGGCGGATGCGACTCGCGTCTCCATCGTGTTGATGAGATAAGGCTGCGGGGGGATGACGCAAATTTCATCGCCTCCGGCGGCATTCGCGCCCGCCACTCTTCCTTCTCGAGTCGAAACGGACCAAAGACCATACCAGATCCCGTCCATCAGGGCACAATCGCCTGCAGCATAAACATTCGGAATATTCGTTTCCATGCGATTGTTTGTTACGAAACGGCGGTCAATCTCAATGTCGATGCCATCCATCACTTCTACTCGTGCGCGCACTCCCGTTGAGACAAGCACGATATCGGTCGCGAGAACGGTTCCGTCCGTCAGTTTTACGCCGGACACGTTTCCTGTCTCGGGGTCTGCCAAAATCTCCGCGACCGACGATTCTTTCCTGACCTTGATATCGAGACGCTCGACCTGCTCTTGGAACATGGCGCTTGCGCGGGGGTCAAGTTGCCTCTTGAGGAGCGCTTGTCCGCGCTCAAGGATCGTTGTATCGAGTCCCCGTTTTTTCAATGCGTACGCAATCTCAAGCCCGAGCAAACCGCTTCCAATGACGACGGCTGTTTGAACGTCTTCGATATAATCGGATATCGCGATTGCGTCGTCGAGCGTCCAGAGCGTAAAGACGCCGGGCAGGTCGTTACCGGGCGTCGGCGGCATAAAGCTGCTGCTTCCGGTCGCCAAGATCAGTTTGTCGTAATCAATGGTTGAAAGATCGGACAGTACAATTCGCTGATTGTCTACATCAACACGTTCGACTTTCGTACCTAAGCGAAGATCGAATTGTCGGTCGTCGTACCACGCCTGATCGTGCAGAAACACTCTATCGATTGTGTCCGGCGCCATGACGACACCGGGGAGACGAGGTCTGTGATAAGGAAGGTTCGCATCCTCCGATAAAAGGATAATCCGTGCATCGGGATCTTGCTTCCGCGCAGCCTCAGCTGCTGAAAGCCCGGCGATTCCGCTTCCGATAATCACAATGGTTTGCTCTGACATGAAAGACCTCCTTCACGAGGGGAATTATATGCAATTGTTAGCCGTTTCCAAAGAACAATTGAAACGTGAATTTATGATAGTCAGTCGACAAACAAGTGTCAACTTATTAACTAAAAGGAGGCAAGCCAAAATCAGGTGCCAAAATCAGGTGTGCAATTTTTCAATTAAGGTTGAAAAAGCTACACATAAAGTTGAAAAACTGCACACAGGGGTGCGCGGATATGGGGGGAAAAACAAACGGGTGACAAAAATTCATATAAAGTTGAAAAATTGCACACCTTAAGATCAATGACTTTTCATTACATTGCTAATTTTTTATATCGGCAACGCATTGTATAATTAGTAACTAACAACATCTTTTATCGTTCCGGTCACTCGTTTGCGATTATCGCAGGAAACAACGTGAGATAACCCCTTCCGACCTAGAGGTCGCTTTAATCATTAATGAAAGGAACCGTCATGGCACCTCATTCCTCAAAAGCAAGAAAATACATCCCGGAGATTACTTCTCCCCTTCGCGGAGATATCATCGAAATGCCAAGGGTTATCGCCGAATGTTCCGGTATTCGGATTTTCGGGAAGCGCATTAAATCGATCATCTATACGACAGATGCGGCGCAAGCGATCAATCACAATGCCGATGCGCTCATCGCTGTCTATCCGTTCACGCCGCACCCCGCCATTACGAGTGCGATCATAGGGATTTCACCCGTTCCCGTCTTTGCCGGAGTAGGCGGTGGTACCACGGGCGGCAAACGATGCGCTCAGATCGCCATGTTCGCTGAGGCGCAGGGTGCTATCGGTCTTGTTGTCAACTCGCCGACAACACTCGAGACCATACGCGACATTCGAGCGGTCGTCGACACGCCCATTGTCTGTACGATCGTGTCGGAGTATATGGATATAGATTTGCGAGTGGAGGCGGGCGTTCAAATCTTCAATGTAAGCGGAGCTGAGCGCACGGTCGACATTGTCAAAAGCATTCGTAAACGTTATCCGACGATCCCCATCATCGCAACAGGCGGCTCAACGGATGAAACAATACTCAGAACGATTGAGGCGGGCGCGAATGCTATCACGTACACGCCTCCGACAAGCGCCCAGCTTTTCAAAATCAAAATGGATAAATACCGAAAAATGGCGCAAGACGAATACAAAAACAGCCATCAACTGAGTTGAAAATATTTACATAAGGCTAACGTGTTTCGGTGAGCGCGGGCGTTATGCTGACGGCGCCAATACCGAGTTTCGTAGTATCATAACCCCATAGAATATAGAAAGAAAGGTTGTCTATGCTTAGCGATACACTATTTGAATACAAACGGTATTTTATCGATGGGGCGGAAAGCGAGTTGCGCGCACAGCATAACGCAAGTCGGCGCGTCTCTTTTCTGGATGGTCAAATGATCGGCAACGTTCGCCAAGATTATAAAGGCGTGAGTGCGCGTGTAAGACGCGGAGGTCTTTATGGTTTCTCCTCAAAGGGTGACTATACACAAGAATCAGTAGAAAGCGTGTTGAAGGAAGCTTCGAACAATGCGCTTTTTCTCGAGCAGCATGCCAAGCCGACGAAGAGTTTTCTTCCGCCCGTACCAAGCGGAAGGATGGAGCTGAAAGATTCCGTCAACGATCCAGAGCAGTCTTTTTATATCGAACTCTGTCGTGCGTTGGATGCGTACATCGTTGCCCGTTGCCCGGATATTATCAGTCGACGCGTCGCCGCATATAGCGACACGGTCGAGAAAGTGATCACCGTTTCGAATGGATACGACGCACATGTCGTCACGCCCAGAAGTTATGTGTATGTCTTCTTGACGGGAAAGTCAGCCGCGGGCATGCCAGTTGATGTGATGGCGGTTATTGGAGGATTTGACACCATTGACAAGAATTTTATCGATCTCGACGAAGCGAAAGCGAAGGTCGACACTCTGTATGAGCAACTGATGCAAAAATGTGAAGGCGTCTATGCGAAGGCGGGCGAGGCGATGTGCATTTTGTCCGGTCGCATGGCGGGTATGCTCGCCCATGAAGCAGTAGGGCATACAGTGGAAGCCGATCTTGTTCAGAGCGGGTCGGTGTCGGCGCACTTGCTCGGCAAACAAGTCGCTTCGGAGAAGGTGTCGATGGTCGATTTTGCGCATACAGCCTACGGCAAGCCTACACCTCTTCCTGTCTATGTTGACGACGAAGGCGTCAAGGCTGAAGACGCCGTATTGATTCGAGATGGCATCTTGACGGAGTACTTGAACAGTCGCCAGTCTGCCGAACTTTTCGGCATGACGCCTCGCGGCAATGCGCGCGCGTGGCTTTTCTCCGACGAACCTCTGATCCGTATGCGCAACACAGCGATTGTACCGGGAGACGACAAGCTCGAAGACATGATCGCCTCGGTGGACGACGGATATTATTTGGTTGCGTCGGGCAACGGACAGGCGGACATGACGGGTGAGTTCATGTTCGGCGTGACGATCGGCTATGAGATTAAGAATGGCAAGCTCGGACGCGCCATGCTTGACACGACGATCTCCGGTGTCGCCTTTGAGATGTTGAAGACGGTCGATATGGTTTCCGATGAAGTGGAGTGGGAGAGTTCCGGTTTTTGCGGTAAGAAACAGGCGATGACGGTAGGGATGGGTGGTCCGCACATTCGTTGCCGTTTGACGATGGGAGGAAAAGCATGAGATCGATGGAAATAATGGCGAAGCTCGGACTATCCGCCCTACAAGAGGGTGGTGCTGACCAGACCGTCTGCACTGTGTCGCGCACGGTGACGCGCGAATTGACGGCGGAGTGGGGAGAGTTTAGCTTATATCGAACGATTTTTGATGATTCAGTCGGCTATATGGCGATAGTTGGCGGACGGCGCGGTGTTCTGTCCCAAAATACGGTCAATGAAGAGGCAATACGGGAAGGAGCCGCTAATTGTTTAAAATCGGCGCAAGCCGCCGACCCAGATGAGGCGTGGCAACTCGCTCCTCCTTTGCCTGAGCAGCTCTTCGAGACGGGTCCGCTCACATGTGACGAAGAAAAATTGTTTGAGCGTTGCGAGGAATTTCTGAACGATATCCGCACGCGTTTCCCGCTCATCAGCGCCAGCATGCTCACAGCGACGCATGTGTTGAAGGAAGGCGTCGGTCTTTATTCGACCGGGAGCAGATTTTTTTCGCGGCGCGGCGTATATTCCGTTGATCTTATGTTCAATGCAACAGAAGGAGAAGCGACGTCATCGTTCTTCGCGACCTCCGTGGAGACGCTCGACCTCGACACGCCTTTCATCAAGCTCGGTAGTTTTGAATCGGATCTCGCCGCTATTTCTCGGCAAGTTTTTACAAAGGCGATGGACGAAAAGTTCACGGGGACGGTCTTGTTAACACCGGACTGTTTCGGTTATCTGCTTGCCACGTGTATCGGAACCTACGCGTCCGACGGTGTGATTCTGGACGGCACGAGTCTGTGGCTTAACAAGGTCGGACAACAAGTGGCGAATGAGAAGTTTAGTCTGCAACTCGCGCCGCTTCACCCCGACATTGTGGCAGGTCAGCGCTATACATCGGAAGGCTATCTCGCCGAGGATTTCTACTTGATCGAGCGCGGTGTCTTGAAACAGTTTCATCTCAGTGATTATGCCGCTCGCAAGACGGGTCGTGAACGATCCCCCAACTCATCGTTCGGCTGTTTTATCGTGGAGCCCGGAGATGAGCCGCTCGAGACCATGATTCGCGACATCGAACGCGGGCTTGTCATTGCACGTGTATCGGCAGGATCACCGAGCGCATCGGGGGATTTTTCCGGCGTTGCGAAGAACTGTTTTTTGATTGAAAATGGAGAGATCAAAGAGGCGTTGAGTGAGACGATGATCAACGGCAATTTGGCTGAGTTTCTTATGAACATCAAGACGCTTTCGAGGGAAGTCGTGAAAGACGGCAGTTCCGTGCTCCCGTGGGTTGCCATTGAAGGCGTCGGCATCGCCGGGAAGTAAGGGGTTTCAAGATGGATGAAAACGTAAAAGACAAGGCGATAAAATCGCCGAAACGAGTATTCTGGGAGTTGATGCTGATTGGCATCGCCCTGTTCGCCGCGGGCATCTTCACGCTCGCGAATCCGCAAGGAACGCTTAAGTTTGTTCTGATCGTGTTGGGGGTCGTCTCGATCGTCAGCAGTGTCGGCTTTTTTATGCGCTATTTGCGTATTCGCGAGGAGAAGGGGTGGTTGAGCTCCTTTGTACTAGTGTTGGCAGGTCTGCTGTTTATTTTCGGCATTATTCTTATCGCCAAACCCGATGAGACGTGGCTTTTCCTGATCTATTCGATCGGTTTGTGGTTCATCGCGTATGCCGTGTATTCGCTAGTCGCTTCCGTGAAGCTTAGATCCTTCAGCTCGAAACTGTTTATCGTAACGTTCGTTCTGGCAATCTTGCTTCTCATTGCGGGCGTCACACTGATTTTGTCGCCGACGGTCGGCATAACGTTTATCGGTTTGGTGATCGGGATGGCGCTTATCGTCAACGGACTGGAGTTTATTCTGCTCGCAGTTTCGGAGAAGTTGATCGATCGACGACAGAAAGAATAACGTTCGACGCAAACCGTGTGGTGGTTGCGTATTTTACCCTTTTAACGAGCGTTTCGGCATCGATCAGAAGGGTGGAAATTGCGAAGGAGCGATTGACTGTTGCGCATACATATTAACAGCGTGATATAGTGAAACAAGACAAGAAGAACAGAAGGAAGGTTTTTGCCATGTCAGATAAAAAGAGAATCATAACTTTACCGACACGTAAACTGATCGACGCGGACGTGCGTGACGGATGCGGCGAGTGCCAGACATCTTGCCAATCGGCTTGCAAAACGTCATGCGGCGTTGCGAACCAGCAGTGTGAGCAGGAGCGCGACTAGACGCTTTCTCGCGACAACGGTGAGCTGAAAGTTAGTGCACCCGCAGCGAGGAGTCGATTCTCGCGGAAAGACGACCAGCCAAGCAGAGATTAAAGGTCGGCGTACCGCATTGAAAAATCGGAGTGCCGATTTTTGGTGGATGAGCGGATGATTCATCAGTACAAACTGAACGGCTACAATATCGTGTTGGATGTCGACAGCGGCAGCATTCATCTCGTAGACGATCTCGTCTACGAGATTGTTTCGTTGTACGAAAAAACAGACCGTGATGATATCGTTCGCGTGCTGTCAGATCGCTTTGAGGTCGAGGACATTTGTTCTGCGCTCGACGATGTGCAAGAACTTGTCGATCAGCAGAAGCTTTTCTCTTATTCGGATCATGCGGATCGGCTTTTTGGGGGAGCGGGTCCGACGGTGAGTGAGCGGTCGCAAGCGCTGATCGAACGGGAGCAGACGATGACTGCGCCATGCGAACTTACCGACTTCACCCGCTGTCCTGAAGGCGATATCACGACGAGTTTCCGGAAAGAGAAGAATGTTATCAAGGCGCTCTGTCTCAACGTCGCCCACACGTGTAATCTTGATTGCTCATACTGTTTTGCCGGGCAGGGCAAGTACAAGGGAGAGCAGGCGCTCATGTCTCTCGAGACGGGGAAGAAAGCGATCGATTTTCTCATCGAGCGTTCGGGATCGAGGAGAAACTTGGAAGTCGATTTTTTCGGCGGCGAGCCGCTTCTCAACTGGCAGATGGTCAAGGACGTCGTCGCTTATGCGCGTTCCATCGAAAAGGAAGCAGGCAAGCATTTCCGCTTTACCTTAACGACGAACGGAGTGCTCATCGATGATGATGTGATTGAGTTTACGAACAAAGAGATGCACAATGTCGTCCTCAGTCTCGACGGACGCCCTCACGTGCACAACCGTTTTCGCGTCGATATTGGAGGAAAGGGCAGTTATGCCCGTATTGTGCCGAAGTTTCTTGAGCTCGTTAAGAGGCGAACCCGTGGCACATACTATGTCAGAGGCACGTACACGCATCTCAATACCGATTTTTTAAACGATATTCTGCACATGCTCGATCTCGGGTTTCGCGAGATCAGCATGGAGCCTGTCGTCTGCCGTCCTGACGAGCCGTATGCTCTGGCGGACGAGGATTTGCCGATTATTTTTGAGCAATACGAGAAGCTTGCCGAGGAGATGTTGCGCCGCGAGCGCGAGGGCGATCCTTTCGAGTTCTACCACTTCATGATTGATCTCGAGCATGGACCCTGTATCTACAAGCGGATTACAGGTTGCGGGGCGGGGACGGAGTATCTCGCCGTGACGCCTTCGGGCGACCTCTACCCGTGCCACCAGCTCGTCGACGATCCGTCCTTCAAAATTGGAACTCTTGACGATGGCGTGACGGAATTAGATCTTCAGAACGAGTTTCGAAAATGCAACGTCTTCGCCCGCGACGCATGCCGCGATTGCTGGGCGAAACTGTATTGCGCAGGAGGTTGCGCAGCGAACGCTTTTCATATGTCGGGCAGTCTTCTCGGAACCGATAAATTCGGTTGCGAACTTTTCAAAAAGCGCATCGAATGCGCCATCATGATAAAAGTCGCCAAAGTACACTAATATTCATAGCGTGGTATCACTGCCGTCCATCCGTGTGTGTCTTCGACAGTCTGGCGATGGAGGGCGGTGAGTGCATCGTAGAACATCTGCGCCATAGGACCGATTTCCCTGTTGTTGATGATGATCGATTCTCCCATGTACTGGAGTTCTCCGACGGGCGAGATGACTGCGGCCGTGCCGGTTCCGAAGGCCTCGCTGAGCTGACCTTTTGCGTGTGCCTCGTACAGTTCTTGAACGCTGATGCGACGTTCCTCTACGACCATGCCGCGCTCTCTTGCGAGCGTGATGACGGAGTCGCGCGTCACGCCCGGCAGGATCGTGTCGCCGAGTTCGGCTGTCACGATTTTTCCGTCGATGACGAACATCATGTTCATGGCGCCGACCTCTTCCACGTATTTCTGCTCACGTCCGTCGAGCCAAAGGACTTGGTTAAATCCGGCGTCCATCGCTTCTTTTGTCGCCTTGAAGCTGGCGGCGTAATTGCCGCCCGTCTTTGCGCGCCCCATGCCGCCCCTGACGGCGCGTACGTAGCGTTGTTCGATGCGGATACGGACTGGCTTCATGCCTTCCGGATAGTATGATCCCGACGGGGCACAGATGACGAAATAGATGAACCGATCAGCGGAGTGCGCGCCTAGGCTATTGCCGTCCGAGATCATCGTCGGTCGGATGTAGAGAGATGTTCCCTTGCTGCTCGGCACCCAGTCGCGGTCGAGATCGACTAAACGCGTAATGGCTTCGATCTGGAAGTCTTCGTCCAGTTCCGGCATACAGGTGCGATCAGCGCTGCGATTCATGCGGCGCGCATTGTCGCGAAGTCGGAATGAACCGACGTTACCATCGGACAATCTGTAAACTTTGGTGCCTTCGAATACTTCCTGAGCGTAATGAAAAATCGGCGAAGCCGGATCGAGACAGAGCGGTCCGTACGGGACGATGCGTGCATCGTGCCATCCTATGCCTTTGTCGTATTCGACGATAAACATATGATCGGTAAAAGTTCGCGCAAAGCCCAAGTTGCTCTCATCGATCGGCTTGGCTTTCGGATTTTGCGTTCTGGTAATCTTGATCTCCATGGTTGGTCCTTTCTCAAATCAATCTTGTGCGGGTCAGATACGTTTTGTGTCATTTCCCTTGGAAATTGATCGGGGAAGTATGTGGCGGAATGGGCACGCGGCGCCCCTCTCGCCGCGCGCCCGTAAGATGTCTACGTTGCACTCACCGTCGTACGCAATCGGCGCCTCGCTGGAGAGCGACCTCGTTCAGCTCGACGAGGTGAGCTTTTTTGCCTGTGAAAATGTTTCGCAACATATCCACGACTGTTTCAAATGTCAAGTATTTTGTCGCTTCGATGTAGGCGCCGAGCATCGCCATGTTGGCGACGCGCATGTTGCCGAGTTCCGAAGCGATTTCGAGTGACGGGACGTAGATTGCCCGCACATCGTCACGTTGAACCTTGCGTTCGACGATCGATTCGTTGACGAGGATCAAGCCTCCCGGCTTGACAGCAGGTTCGAACTTGTCTAGTGACGGTTGATTCATGGCAATGAGCTCGCTCGGCTCAAGGACGATCGGGGAGATGATTTCCGTGTCGGCTATGACGACGTTGCAGTTCGCCGTACCGCCACGCATCTCGGGTCCGTACGACGGCAGCCAGCTGACGTTCAACCCCTGCGCCATGGCGGTTTCAGCCATTGTCGTGCCGATCGACATGACGCCTTGTCCGCCGAAGCCCGCTACGATGATTTCGTGATAAGCCATCTTACGCCTCCTCTTTCGTGATGTCTTTGTAAACGCCGAGCGGGAAAACGGGAATCATGTTCTCGTTCAGCCATTCAAGTGCCTTGACGGGAGTCAGCCCCCAGTTCGTCGGACACGTTGACAAGACTTCGATCATCGTGAATCCGCGTCCTTCAAGTTGCAGTTCGAAAGCTTTCCTGATGGCGCGTTTTGCCCTCATAACATTTGCAGGCGATGTGACGGTAACGCGCTCGATGTAGGCTGCGCCGTCGAGCGTGGCGAGCAGCTCCGCGATGCGAATTGGCGAGCCGGCGTGGCTTTTCTCACGACCGAGAGGCGCCGTGGTAGCGCGCTGTCCGACGAGTGTTGTCGGCGCCATCTGACCGCCTGTCATGCCGTAGATGGCGTTGTTGACAAAGATGGTCGTGATATTCTCGCCTCGCATTGCTGCGTGCGTGATTTCTCCCGTACCGATGGCGGCGAGGTCGCCGTCTCCCTGATACGTGAAGACGACTTTGTCCGGCAGTACGCGCTTGATGCCTGTCGCGACAGCAGGGGCGCGACCGTGGGCAGCCTCCTGCATGTCGCAATTAAAGTAATCGTAAGCGAAGACGGAACATCCGACCGGCGCGACACCGATCGTCTTTCCCAGGATGTCCAGCTCTTCGAGAGTTTCGGCGACGAGTCTGTGAATGATGCCGTGCGTGCAGCCCGGGCAATAGTGTGTTTCAACATCGGTGAGACCTTTCGATCTCTGATAGACGATAGCCATATCTTTACCTCCCCAGAGCTTTCAGTGCTGCATTCGCCACTTCGCGAGGTGTCGGGATGACCCCGCCTGCCTGTCCGATGAAGGAGACGGGTTTGACGCCGTTGACGCCGATACGTACGTCGTCGACCATCTGCCCCGTACTCATCTCGACGGTAACGACGACCTTGACACTATCCTGTATGGCTACCTCATGAAGCGCTTCATACGGGTACGGCCAGACGGTGACCGGTCGGAAGACTCCCGCCTTGATGCCCTCTTTCTCGAGAAGCCCGGCGGCGGCGCGCGCAAGTCGCGCCGGTGTGCCGTAAGCGACAAAGATGACTTCGGCACCGTCCGTGTCGTTCGTTTCGTATCGTTGCTCGTTTTCGATGACGCGACGGTATTTTTCCTCAAGGCGTTGATTGTGAACGTTACACGCCTCCGGGTCAATAAAAAGTGAGTTGATGATATTCGGCGCACGTCCCTCTTTTGTACCGGTTGTCGCCCAAGGTTTAGCAGGCAGGTCGTCCGGGGATACGGGCGGCTTTTTCCATTCGATTGGCTCCATCATCTGACCGATCATGCCGTCGAGAAGCATCATGACGGGCATGCGGTATTGGTCGGCAAGCTCGAAAGCCTCCTGCATGAGATCGACGACTTCCTGAATGTTGGCGGGTGCGAAGACGATCAACCGATAGTCCCCGTTGCCGCCGCCGCGCGTCGCTTGGAAATAGTCGCCTTGCGCTGGCTGGATCGTTCCAAGTCCGGGACCGCCGCGCATGACGTTGACGATGACTCCCGGCAGTTCCGCCCCGCACATATAGGAGATGCCCTCCTGTTTCAAGCTGACACCGGGCGAGGACGAGGACGTCATCACCCGCGCGCCCGCGCCCGACGCTCCGTAGACCATATTGATGGCGGCGATTTCTGATTCAGATTGTAAAAAAACTCCGCCCGCCTTAGGCATGTGCAGAGACATGTATTCGGGAATTTCACTCTGTGGTGTGATCGGGTAACCGAAATAGCATCGACATCCGGCGCGAATGGCAGCCTCCGCGATGGCTTCGTTGCCCTTCCAAAGTTCTTTTGCCATACTAACCCCCTCTAAACGCGTTCCACGGTAATGATGGAATCGGGGCACATGCGCGCGCAGTTGGCGCACCCGATACACTGATCCATGTCCTTGACCGTGGCGGGGTGATACCCCTTGCGGTTCGTAATACTTTCATCGAGAAAGATGATTTTTTTCGGACAGACCTCGACGCAAAGACCGCAGCCTTTACACCAGTCCTGCCGAAACGTTACGCTTCCTGTTGCCATGCGAATTGTCCTCCTTCGTGGTCACCGAGCTCCCATGGTTTTGTCATATATCGATCGATCGCAAAAAAAGAGCCGTTCAGTCGGCTCTTCAATTCTTCTTCAAAACAGCGCTCACCTACGGTGCAAATAATGGGCAGGTTAATAATTTCCGCGACCTTCGCCGCGAATTCATCGCCCCGCAAAATGACTTCCGCCGTTGTCTCGTCGCCTAGATGCGTGTTGTTGACGATCCCAGTGATGCGCTGTTTGCTCGCGGCTTCCGTAAGTCGCAAGTAGCGAACGACTCCTTCAATCGTTCTGTTTTCCACGCGATTTTGGTTGATCACGAACCAATAATCGAAATCGATTCGATCGAGTTGCGGCTGATAATAACCGAGAACCCGTGCGCCGACCGGGTCGCCGCCGAGGTCGATGATGCTTTGTTGTTGGCGGTTTACGAAAATCGACATGATGTCGGGCGGCAGTGCTGGAATATCCGCCTTGCCGAAGTTCGACGTCACAAAAACGGCGATGCCCTCGCGTTCGAGCTCGCGTGTTCGCTCGTAAGACCGGAAATACGGGTTGACGATGTCGAGGTCGGCGAGTGCTGTTTTTCGACCGTCGCGTGCCATGGCGAAAGCGAGATTGACGGCGAACTCCGTCTTTCCCGTCCCGTAATGTCCGGAGATGATCGTGATTTGTTTTTCGGGCAACTTCAAGCTGTCACTCCTTTTCGTAGACGCGAATCGGTTCGCGTCCAGCCAACGCCTCGCCGACGGCTTCCGCCAGCGCCGTCAGTTCATCTTCACCCGGATACACGTGGACCGGCGCGATAAAACCGATGCGATCGATGATCCAGTCCACAAAAATCTTACCGTAAGCCAGACCGCCCGTAAGCAAGATGGCGTCGACATCGCCCTTGAGAACGGTCGCGGCGCCGCCGATCTCTTTGGCGACTTGGTACGCCATCGCCTCATAGATGAGGCGTGCTCTTTCATCGCCTGCTTCCACTCTATGTTCGACTTCACGAGCATCGCTCGTTCCAAAATACGACGTGAGACCGCCTCCCCCAACGAGCGCTTTTTTCAGTTCGCTCTCCGTGTATTCTCCTGAGTAGCAGAGCTCAATAAGCGAGAAGAGGGGGAGTCCACCTGTGCGTTCCGGGGAGAAAGGACCGTCGCCCGACAGTGCGTTGTTGACGTCGATGACTCTGCCTTTTCGGTGCGCGCCGACGGAGATGCCGCCGCCCATGTGTGCGATGATCAGGTTGTAATCTTGCGGCGATCCGCCTTTCTCGCGGCAAAAGCGCCGTGCGACGGCTTTCTGATTCAACGGATGAAAGATGGAAATGCGTTCAATCGTATGCCAACCGGATACACGCGCCAAGGGTTGCAGTTCATCGACGATGACGGGATCGGCGATGTACGCTTTGAGATTATGCCGTGTTGCGATGTTGTGAGCGAGGATGCCGCCCAGATTGCTCGAATGCCATCCGTACCTGCACGACGCCATATCGTCGATCATGGCGTCGTTGACTTCGTAGACGCCTCCGTCGAGCGGGTGCAAGAGCCCGCCGCGACCGACGATCGCATCCATTGAATCGATGTTGATGTCTTTTTCTTTTAGGATATCGAGAATAAGCTTTTGTCTGACGGGGAGTTGGCTTTCGAGATCTTTCAAGTGTTCCATGTCCGTGCCGTGACGGATGGTCTCTGTGAAAGTGAGTTCTCCGTTCTCATAAATGCCGATCTTTGTCGAGGTCGATCCCGGATTGATGATAAATAATCGCGCCATCCCTGTCTCTCCTGTCCGCTCCGCTGTTACCATTCTGCCTTGCGACGCTCTTGCTCGGCTGCGAGATAAAGCGCCAACGTGATGGAGTTGAGTTTCGCTTCTTTCAAATCGCTTCTCGATGTCAAAATGACGGGCGCACTCGCTCCAAGAACGAGTCCGGCTCCGGGTGCGTCGCACACGAAAGCGAGCGCCTTGTAGAGAACATTTCCCGCTTCAATGTTCGGCATGAGCAGGATGTCGGCATTCCCTGCGATCGGATCGGCGATACCTTTGCGGCACGCCGCATCTGTAAAGAGCGCATTATCGAGCGCGAATGGACCGCCGACACGGCAGCCTGTCAGTTCACCTTCTTGATTCATCCGCACGAGCTCCGCCGCATCGACGGTTGCCTGCATGGCAGGATTGACTTTCTCGAGAGCGCAGACGCACGCGACCTGCGGTTCATTGATGCCGAGCAAGTGCGCGACTTTGACGGCGTTCTCAATGATATGTTTTTTCTCCGTGACGTCGGGAGCGATGCACATCCCGGGGTCTGTAACGATCACAGGACGGTTTATCTTCGGAATAAAAAAGAGACCGATATGCGAAAGCAATTCTCCGTCTCTTATTCCCGTTTCGCGATTCAGGATCGCTTTGAGCACGTAGGCGGTGCCGACGAGCCCCTTCATAATGGCGTCGGCATGTCCTTGGCGTATCAAGCGAACAGCCAAGTTGCACGCCTCGATATCGTCCGGCTCTTCAATAATTTCGTATTGTTCAGCTTGAACTTCACAACGATCGCCGGCTTCAATGATTTTTTTGCGATGACCGATGAGTATCGGATCGACGATTCCCAAAATTGCCGCCTCGTCGACCGAGAGCAGCACATCCTCGTCGTGGGCGGCGGCAACAGCAACGCGCCGGCGCCCCGAAGCAACCAGTTTTTCATTCATGGAATCGAAAGATAGTACCATAGACCCCTTCTGGCTTTGCCACCCCTATGCCTTGTCGCTCTCATGACACGTTTTCGCCTCGTAAAAATTGACGTCATCTCGCAGGAGATTGCCGGTCACAGCATCCGTCAAACATCTCGACAATATCCCCTCTGACACTTGCATATCAATCGTTATGCTATCATTCATCACAAAATGAATAGCAGTCGAGCTGTGAATTTAGTGTACTCTATTATACAACGAGTGGTCAAACTGAATTTGGCGCCTTGAACTTTGTGCCGCAGCAGCTGTTATAATTGTTGAAAAGGACAATTCCCCTAGGAGAAGCGTGATGATCAATGATCCGTGGAGACTTTACGATGCCCTAATTGAAGGTGTCGATCCGTCGTGGAAGGTAGATTACTATTCACAAGGCGTGACATGGTGTGAAGTCTTTTCCGGTGACAATTCCGGTGTCGCCATGTGCATACACGAGCGCGGACCCGGTCCAGAGTTCCCCGATCCTGTTGAAGGCATGTCGTTGCGAGATATGGCGGCGATGGTCAAATCTTGGAATTACCTTGAGGCGTCGCTCGGGACGGCGGCATTGAATTGCTACTACAATACAGTCGAGAAAGTGAACGCTCTCGGCGGGTTTCGCGATCTGGAGATCAGCACGGGCGCCATCGATTTAGAAAAGCGTAAACAGCTAAACGCTTTTATTGCGTTTCAAGATGAAATTGCCGGCAAGAAAGTCGCCGTCGTCGGTCATTTCCCGCATATTGAGCGCAAGATCGGCGGAATATCCGACTTGATTATCATTGAACGACGACCCAAGAAAGGCGATTACCCTGATCCATCCTCCGAATATATTCTCCGCGAACAAGATTACGCTTTTATAACGGGCTCTACCTTGACGAACAAGACGCTTCCGCGATTGCTAGAAGTCGCGGGAGATCGATGCAAAGTGAGCCTCGTCGGTCCTTCCGCCTGTATGGCGCCCGTCCTTTTCGAGATGGGGCTTCACAACATTTCAGGCTATTGCGCCACCGATCAAAAGCTGCTCGATCAAGCTATCCGCCGAGGCGACGTGATGGCGATTTATGATGCGGGCTATATGGTTAGCATCGATCGCCCGTTTTAGCCGGGTCTCCGCGACTCGTTTTTTAGGGTTCAATCAAAAACCTCACGTCGGGAAAGCTCCGGACGTGAGGTTTTTAAATGTTTTGGTGTAAACGATCGATTGCTTGTTGAATTTCATTTCCAGGACGACCGCTCCGATATTATTCGGCAATCAACTAGAATAGGTATTCCGTTTTGCGAATGTTTTTGACGACGACTTTTCCTTCGCGAATGACGTACGGTCTGTTCGGAGCGAGCGCCATCGCCTCACGGATATTCTTCGCTTCGATCAGAACGAGGTTAGCGTCGCAACCCTCTTCGAGTCCGTAGGCGGGGAGATTCATGATCTTGTTGGCGTCCGTCGTGATCATATCGAAGACTTTCTCCAGCTCGTGCGGCAGACTCATCTGGGCGGCGTGGACGGTGACATTGGCGACTTGGAGCATGTCGGCACATCCGAGCGGGTAGAACGTGTCGTTGACGCAGTCTTGTCCGAAACTTACGTTGACACCGGCTTCAAGCAGTTCCTTGACGCGCGTGATGCCTCGGCGGATCGGCTGTTTGTCGAGGCGACCCTGAAGCATCAAGTTGGTGACGGGGTTTGTAATCATGTGGATGCCGGCGCGCGCGACCTTGTCGATGACATAGGCTGCATAGTGGTCATCGTATGCCGCGAGAGCGCACGTGTGTCCCGCCGTCACGCGACCGTGCCAACCGCGTTTGATCGTCTCGTCCGCGACCATTTCGAGTGTCCTGTAAAAGGGATCGTCCGTTTCGTCGACGTGCATGTCGATGTCGGCGTCGTACTTCTCAGCGAGATCGAAGCAGAATTTGACGTGTGCGCGACTGTCATCCGGGTTATTCTCGTTCGCTGGCATCCCGCCGACGATGTCGCATCCCATCTTCATCGCTTCTTCCATCAACACGTCACAGCCCGGATCCTTCAAGATACCCTCTTGCGGGAATGCGACAAGCTGCAACGTCATCCTGTCACGATAGCGTTCGCGGAGCGCCAACACGCCCTTGAGCGGTTTAAGTCCGCCGATCGTATCGATGTCGACGTGCGTGCGCATCGCCAGCGTCCCGTTCATCAGCGCTAGATCGAGTACTGCCCCGGCGCGCTCGATGACATCTTCGTCCGTGTACGTTTTCTTTCGATCCCAGATGATCTCGATCGCTTCCGTCAACGTGCCGCTCACGTTCTTGCGTACGGTGTCGAGGATGTTGACCTTATCAAGGTGAATATGGGGATCGATGAATGCGGGGACAAGGAGATTTCCCTTAGCGTCGATCGTCGTGTCGGCTTTCCTGTCGAGTCCCTGTCCGATAGCGGCGATTGACTTGCCTTCACAGTAGACATCCCATAAACCTTCGCGTCCCCTCAGGGTGCAGTTTTGAATGAGTAGTGACATAACGACTCCTTTCTTTTTCCTGAATCGGTGAAGAGTTTCACTTCCTTTATTGTAGTACAGAGTGACCTTTGTATGGAAAAAGAAAGAGTTTTGTGATACTATTCTATTGAAAAAAAGTGCCACTAATGGCAAGAATTTTCATCGGAGTAGTTATGAAAATTAATAGACCTCTTTACCTCAACAAACTAATCAACAAACAAGCAAACGGATTAGTCAAAGTTATTACCGGTATACGCAGATCCGGGAAAACATTTTTGCTGGATCCTCTATTTAAAAATTATTTGCTTTCCCAAGGAGTTCCTGAGGATCATATTATTAAAATAGAGTTCGACCGAGTGGAGAACTTGAAGTATCACCATGATGTAGAAAAGTTGAACGCGTATATTCGTTCTCTCATACAAGATGATTCCCTGTATTATCTTCTGTTAGATGAAATACAGTTAGTCAATCAGTTTGAATATCTACTTACCGGACTCCTATACGAAAAGAACGTCGACATCTATGTTACCGGCAGTAATTCCAAATTTCTTTCATCCGATATCATTACCGAATTTCGCGGTCGTGACGACCAGGTGCGCGTTTATCCTCTTTCTTTTTCCGAATTTATGTCCGTTTTTCCGGGGGATAAATTAGACGGGTGGGGTGAGTATGTGACATATGGGGGCATGCCACAGCTTTTCTCCATGAAAACAGACAGGGAAAAAGCTGATTATTTACGGGATTTATTTGATCATACCTATTTTAAGGACATCGTCGATCGATACAAAATAAAGCGCACGGACGTACTTGAATCTCTGGTGAACATTCTGGCCTCTTCTGTAGGTTCACTCACCAATCCTCGTAAGATTTATAGAACTTTTCAGAGTCACGGTGAAAAGGAGTTGTCAATCAATACGATTTACTCTTATCTTTCTTTCTTGGAGGAGGCATTCGTTGTTGAGAAATCGGAACGCTACGATGTGAAAGGCAGGAAGTATGTTCAAACACCTAACAAGTACTATTTCACCGATGTCGGTTTGCGAAATGCCTGTCTTAATTTTCGCCAGCAAGAGGAATCACACCTCATGGAAAACATTATCTACAATGAGCTTGTTGTGCGCGGATACAATGTAGATGTCGGTTTAGTTGAAATCCGTGAGGATGATAAACGCAAACAGACGGAAGTAGATTTCGTGTGCAATCAAGGTAGTAAGCGATATTATATTCAGTCAGCTCTACATCTTGACACGAGAGATAAAACGATCCAAGAGAGCCGGTCTTTAGATCACATCAATGACAATTTCAAGAAGATCATCATCGTCAAGGACATCCTGAAGCCTTGGCGAACGGAAACAGGTATTTTAGTTCTCGGTGTCTTTGATTTTCTTCTCAGTCAGGGTAGTCTTGATTTTTGAATAAGTTTTGTTGAAAAAAAGTGCCGGAACCGGCGGAATTTTTCAATAGCAGCACGATCAAGGTTAGCGTCGAGATCCTATTGCTAAGTCCGAGTACATTTTTTCAATTTATTTCGATAAAGAGGACTTTTCGCACTCGATTTCCCATAAAGGAAAGAGGCTATCTCCAATCCCGCTACTTTTTAGCGGTTTTGAGACAACCCCTTTGGCTTATAAAAACGCGGGAGCTTCTGTTAATCCGAATATAAGGTCTAAAGTCTCTTCTCCACGGCGTCGAGTTGTTCGAACAGCTCCTTCGGCATTTTCGGTCCGTAACCCTCGAAGTGACTGCGGATCGCCTCAAGCTCCCGTTGCCATTCGTCGCGGTTCACTGTGGTGAGCGCTTCGAGGTCTTTCTCTGGGATATCTAAGCCGTCGAGATAGAGATCCTCTACAAGTGGCATGTATCCGATCGCCGTTTCATTTGCGCCGACCGTGCCGTCGCAGCGTTCGACGACCCATTTCAGGACGCGGCTGTTCTCGCCGAATCCCGGCCACAGGAAGTGTCCGTCTTCGCCTCTCCGGAACCAGTTGACGGCAAAGATTTTCGGAAGCTTATCCGGGTCGCCTTTTCGACCGATCTCCAGCCAGTGGCTGAGATAGTCGCCGACGTGGTAGCCGATGAAGGGCAGCATAGCGAATGGGTCGCGGCGTACCTGTCCGATTTTGTCGGAGATGACGGCAGCCGTGATCTCGGAACCCATGACGGCTCCGAGGAAAACGCCGTGTTCCCAGTTAAGGCTCTGATAGACGAGCGGAATCGTCGACGGGCGCCGTCCCCCGACGAGAATCGCGTCGATTGGCACACCGGCAGGATCATCCCAGTTCGGCGCGATGGAAGGGCAATTCGTTGCCGGCGCGGTAAAGCGCGCGTTGGGGTGTGCAGCTTTCGCATCCGATGTGGGGCTCCAGTCGTTTCCGTGCCAGTCGATGAGATGTTCCGGCGCCGGATCGTCAATGCCTTCCCACCACACGTCGCCGTCGTCTTTTAGCGCGACATTCGTAAAGATCGTGTTGTGCTTAATTGAATCCATCGCGTTCGGATTTGATTGATAAGAAGTGCCCGGAGCCACGCCGAAGAAACCGGCTTCCGGGTTGATTGCGTACAGTCGACCGTCTTCACCGAAACGCATCCATGCAATATCGTCGCCGACCGTTTCAACAGTCCAGCCGGGTACGGTCGGCTGCAACATGGCTAAGTTCGTCTTGCCGCAGGCGGAAGGGAATGCGCCGCAGATATAGTAAACTTTTCCCTCCGGAGAAGTCAGCTTGAGGATCAGCATGTGTTCGGCGAGCCAGCCTTCATCTCGGGCGAGCACGGACGCGATGCGGAGCGCGAAGCACTTCTTGCCGAGCAACGCGTTGCCCCCATAGCCTGAGCCGTATGACCATATCTCGCGTGTCTCGGGGAAATGGCTGATGTATTTCTTTTCCATGGGGGCGCATGGCCATGCGACATCTTCTTCACCCGGTTCGAGAGGGGCGCCGACAGAGTGGAGGCACGGAACGAATTCGCCGTCTTCGCCGAGCAGATCGAGTACCTCTTCGCCCATGCGCGTCATGATACGCATGTTCGCGACAACGTAGGAGCTGTCCGTCAGTTCGACGCCGATTTTCGCCGCCGGCGATCCGAGCGGTCCCATACTGAACGGGATCACATACATGGTGCGTCCTTTCATGGCGCCGCGGTAGAGTTCACGCATGGTTTCTTTCAGTTCTGCCGGATCGATCCAATTATTCGTCGGTCCCGCGTCATCTTCGCTTTCAGACGCGATAAAGGTGCGACCTTCAACGCGAGCGACGTCAGACGGGTCACTGCGGAACAAGTAACATCCCGGGCGCTTCTCGCGATTTAACCGAACGGCGGCGCCCTTCGCGACATTCTCCTCCAAGAGCCGCTCATTCTCTTCTTCAGAACCGTCACACCAATAGATCGTGTCAGGCTCAAGTAATGCCGCCATTTCCTCGACCCATTCCAACAACTTCTTGTGCTTTACCATTGCTTACCCCTCTCGTGATTTTCTAAAAAATCTCTTCGATAAGATGTTTTGCCGAGCATATGATCGCGATCAGGCGCTTGCGGTCGACCCTGCAGGCGTATCGCAAACTCAATCCCTTCATATGCGTTGACCACGTCTCAGTGTAACATGACGCGCGCCGGTATGTGAGGCTAACGTGATGGATTTGCTTTCGCAGTTGTTTGCTCTCTCATGATATGATGACTTGGAGGTTAATGAGGCGAATCGAGGCATTATTAGAATTCGTTTTACCGGTTGTTTAGCTGCAAAAAACATGAAGCGCGGCACGCGTAAAATGAAAGGAAACGACATGATTTCAGATCGTATTAAGAGAGTGTCTCCGTCGCAGACGCTGGAACTCAACGCAAAGGTAGCCGAATTGCGCGCAGAGGGGAAAAGCATCATTGCGCTCAATACCGGCGAGCCTGATTTCAACACGCCGCCACCTGTGATTGAGGCGGCGCATCGCGCGATGTTGGAGGGGAAGACAAAATACACGCAGACTCCCGGCATTTTGCCCTTGCGCGAAGCGATTGCGCGCAAACTGTTAAGGGATAACGGCATTGAATACGATCCGAGCGAGATCATAGTGTCGACGGGCGCCAAGTTCGCTCTCTCGAACGCGTTCCAAGTCTTGTGCAACCCCGGCGACGAGGTGATCATTCCGACGCCGTGCTGGGTGAGTTACGTTGAGATGGTCAAGCTTGCAGGCGGTATCCCCGTTCTTGTTCCCGTCGCACCCGACAACAGGCTTGACATCGATGCGCTTGAACGTGCCATCACCCCGAAGACGCGCCTCATCCTGATTAATTCACCGAACAACCCGACGGGTGCTGTTTTCACGGAGATAAGCCTGCGACGCGTCGCGGAACTTGCCATTAAGCACGACTTGTTCATCATAACGGATGAAGTTTACGAGAAGCTTATTTATGGAACGACACCTCATGTCAGCATCGCATCCTTCTCGCCGGAGGTTTGGGCGCGCACGTTAACGGTGAACGCGTTTTCCAAGGCATACGCTATGACGGGTTGGCGCATTGGCTACGCCGCCGGTCCGAAAGAGATCATAAAGGGTATATCGGCAATTCAAGGGCACACGACCTCGAACAGCACGTCTTTTGTCCAGTGGGCCGCCATCACTGCACTTGAAGAATGTGACGAACACGTTGAATTCATGCGTAAAGTTTTTGAAGAGCGACGCAACTACATGTTCGAGCGCGTGAGCAAGCTCCCCGGATTCAACTGTCCGTTCCCTGAAGGGGCGTTCTACTTGTTCCCCGATGTATCTGGAACTTTCGGGAAACGCTCGGGCGATCGTGTCATCACGGATGCTCCTGCACTCGCTGACTATCTGCTCGACGAAGCGGGTGTCGCGCTCGTACCCGGCAATGCCTTTGAAGCTCCCACTGCTATTCGCCTTACGTATTCAAATTCGATGGAGAACTTGATTGCTGCGATGGATCGTATCGAAGCTGCAATCGCTAAATTGAGCTAATGCGACGCAATAAAAAAATCAGATATTTAGAGGGAGACGGATACTGGCTCCTCAAAGGTTCTCGACTTCGCCTGTCTGATGGACCTCATGGAATCCGAAAGGAGACGCCGCAGGGAACGTTGCAGGCGACGTGTTTTCCGACTGCTTCCGCTCTCGCTTGCAGCTGGGACGAAAAGCTCGTCGAGCTTGTCGGCGAATCGCTCGCGACTGAATGCATTGCATCCGATGTTGACGTGTTGCTCGGACCTGGAGTTAATCTGCAGAGGCATCCGGCGTGCGGACGCAATTTCGAATATTTCGGCGAAGATCCTCTCTTGAGCGGAAAAATGGCAGCCGCCTACATACGCGGCGTTCAATCGAAAAACGTAGCGGCAACGCTCAAGCATTTTGCTCTCAATTCTCAAGAAACCGACCGTTTTCTTTCTGAAAGCGTCGTCGATGAGAGAGCTTTGCGCGAACTGTATCTCATGCCTTTCGAAATCGCAGTCCGCGAGTCAAACCCGTGGGCAGTGATGACGTCATATAACCGTTTTGAAGGTCGAAATGCGGGGGAGAATAAACGGCTGCTCGATATTTTGCGATATGAATGGAAATACGACGGCTGTGTCGTGAGTGATTGGGGCAGTGTAGAGAACCGAGTTCTCGGGTTGGAAGCCGGCATGGATCTTGAGATGCCCGGAGGATCGAGTCCTTCAGCTGGTGAAATCAAAAAAGCATACAGGCGAGGACAGCTCGACGAGGAACTCATCGATCGCGCCTTGGCGAATATCAAGAAGCTCGAAGACCGCGCCGGCGGCGTGAAACGTTCGTCCCGTCTCGGTCATTACAGCGTTGCGGTAGACGTCGCCTGCGAGTGCATGGTATTGCTGAAAAACGACGACGATCTCCTTCCGCTATCATCGACGGAAAGCGTTTTTTTGGCAGGAGCGATCGACGAGGCGCAAATCCAAGGGCTTGGATCGTCTAAAGTAGAGCCCTTGGTGACGAACACGCCCTTGAGGCAATGGCGTGACAGCCAATACTCCCATTGTCTCGAACAGCCCGACCATGCAAGTGTCTGTCTGTACTTTGCCAGCTTGCCGCCGGACGCCGAGGGGTATGATCGTCTCTCCCTTGAACTTTCACTCGAAGACAAGGTGGCGATCGATTGCCTGAAGAATGCCGGTCACGCGATCGTTCTGATCGTGCAGACGGGTGCGCCGATCGCCTTGGGCGATGTACGGGCGGACGCCGTTCTTCTGATGAATTACGCAGGCGAGGGCGCCTATGAAGCGCTTCAGTCGATCATTTATGGCATACACAGTCCTTCGGGAAGACTCTGTGCGACTTGGACCGAAAGACGGACAGATGTCGCTTCCGACCCCTATTTCCCATCACAAGACCTGCAGGCTCAATATCGAGAAAGTATCTATGTAGGCTACCGTTACCATACGACATTCGGCAAATCTGTCGCGTTCCCGTTCGGATACGGACTCACCTATGGGGAATTTCGGTATGAAAAGATCGACGCCGAGTTGATGTCGGGGAACGTTTTTTTGACAGTCCGCGTGACAAATACCGGACAAAGAAAAGCGAAAGAAGTGGTGCAAGCATACGTCTCTTTTCCCGACAGCTCTCTGCTGCGTCCTTTTTGCGAATTGAAGGCGTGGGCGAAAGTCGAACTGGAACCGCAAGAGAGCCGCGATGTCGTGCTCAAGATACCGCGCGATCGTCTCATGACGTATACGGTGCAAGGCGAAAAAAAATACGAGAGCGGTGTGTATTACTTCCTCGCTGGGTCTAACGCCCGCGACCTTCCGCTGATTGCTTCGGCGGAGCTTTCTGACAGAAGGGGCGGCGATCGCGTCATCGATGTGCCGGATGATCTTACCGTCGAGCGATTAAGAGAGCGTCATCTCTTGTTTGCGGGTCTGGAAGAATCTAAGAATATCCCCGACATTTACAAGACGATGGATCGTCCCGTCACTCAGGAGGAATTTGAACAACTGCTTGGGCGGAATGTGCCGAAGCCGATTACTCCTCAGGGCGTACACGCGCCTCTTCACGCCATTCGCGGACCGCTCAGATCGTTGTTTTTGAAGATCGCGCTGAAAAGAGCCGATGCGATGCCTGGCGATCGTGACATGAACCGTCATGCCGTCCTCAACATGCCTCTCCGAGCGCTTGCCCGTTTGAGTGACGGGATCCTCTCTCCGGGACTGTTGAAGCTGATTGTTTTCCTCAGTCTCCGCGGTCCGTATCGCGTAAAGAGAAAAAGAAAATTGGAGGGGTGAAAGCGTGTTTGATGTAGCGATAATCGGGGCGGGCGTTGTCGGATGCGCCGTTGCCTATGAGCTCTCTCAGTATGAGCTTCGCGTCGCGCTGATCGAGAAGGAAAATGACGTCGCGATGGGGGCGTCGCGTGCGAATACGGCGATCATTCACGGCGGATATGATCCAGAGCCTCATACATTGATGGGGAAATTGAACGTCGAGGGTATGCACCGCTGTTTCGAGCTTTGTGAAAAACTCGATGTCGAACATAAAAAAACCGGCTCGTGGGTCGTCGCTTTCGACGAGGAGCAGCACGGTACGCTTCAGGTGCTTCTGGAGCAGGGAATCGCCAATGGGTGCGAAGGTCTCGAAATCCTTGAGGGGAATGTTGTCCGATTACGTGAACCGAACTTGTCGGACGACATCGTGTCGGCGCTTTGGGTACCTGAATCGGGCGTTCTCAATCCGTGGGAGTTTACATTGGCTATGGCGGAGGTCGCCGTTCGAAACGGCGTCACTTTTATGCCGATCACGGAAGTGACAGCTTTGTCTTGGCGGGAAGATCACTATGAGATTGGAATATGCATTGTCGGTGCATGGCATAGCGCGGCTGACGAAGACGTGGCTAAGAAAAACACGTGTTTATCTTCTCTGCCCAAAGAAAAAGTCGTGATGCCCGATTGCCGTGCAATGAAAATCAGCGCGCGCTATGTGATTAATGCCGCCGGCGTGGAGAGTGATCGAATCCACAACATGGTTGCTCCGCCTGCCTTTGAGATTGTACCGACACGCGGCGAGTACTACCTTCTCGACGGAACGGCGGCAGGACACGTCGTCGGTTCTGTCATTTTTCCCTGTCCTACACGTGCAGGCAAAGGTATCACCGTTTCTCCCACGATTCACGGAGATTATCTTGTCGGTCCGAATGCTGAAGTAATTGCAGATCGTAGCGATACGTCGGTGACGCGAAGCGCTCTTTTGGATATTGCCGAAAAAGCACGACGCGTCGTTCCTAATCTCGATCTTCGCACGAGCATCAGGAATTTTGCGGGTGTTCGTTCAAACAGCACGTATGGGGATTTCTTTATCGAAAAATCAGCGACGAACTTCATCGACCTCGCCGCCATCAAGTCGCCGGGGCTGACGTGCGCACCGGCGATCGCGCGTGTCGCGCGGGAGATGTTGCGTGAAGAGGGACTTCCCATGGAGCGGCGTACTCTGTGGCGCGGCGGACGTCGCGTCATCCGTTTCAAGGAGATTCCGGAGGAGGAGCGCGCCGCTTTCGTTCGTGAGCATCCTCTTTACGGGAGAGTGATTTGTCGCTGCGAGACGATCACGGAAGGCGAGATTGTCGCCGCGATGAAGCGCGAGATTCCGCCCGTATCGATCGATGGTGTAAAGCGACGCGCCGGAACGGGGATGGGGCGATGTCAAGGCGGTTTTTGCGGTCCGCGCGTTTTGGAGATTATCGCACGTGAATCCGGGCGAGATCCCTTGTGTATTGAAGAAGACGGACGCGGGAGCGTCATATTAATCGGCGAGACGAAAGATCCGAGGTATCGGGAGGTCTGATGAGCGTGGGCGAAGCGAACGGCAAACAGACTGCATGCGATGGAATGGCGGCGATTGAGATGCGTGATGACTACGAACTGATCGTCATAGGCGGAGGACCTGCCGGTCTCGGTGCTGCCCTGAGCGCTCGTGAACACGGACTTAAGCATATTCTCATCGTTGAGCGCGATGTGGAGCTCGGCGGCATTCTGAATCAGTGTATTCACAACGGGTTTGGACTCCATTATTTCGGCGAAGAACTGACGGGTCCCGAATATGCCGCGAGACTTATTGGTCGACTCGAAGGTCAGTCGATCGATGTTCTCTGTGATTCGATGGCGCTTGAGATCATTCCCGACGAAGATGGTCATGTTCTGCGACTTATGAGCGCGGAAGCCGGGTATCGTACCGTCAGGAGCCAAGCGATTGTTCTCGCGATGGGATGTCGCGAGCGGACACGCGGCGCGATTCAGATACCGGGAACGCGCGCGGCGGGTATTTTTACCGCCGGTACGGCGCAGCGCTACGTCAATATCGAAGGCTACATGGTCGGCAGGCGCGTCATCATTCTCGGGTCGGGCGATATTGGTCTTATTATGGCGCGGCGCATGGTTCTCGAGGGCGCAAAAGTGCTTGCCTGCGTAGAAATCATGCCCTATCCGGGAGGGTTGGCGAGAAATATCGTGCAGTGTCTTCAGGACTTCGATATTCCGCTTTATCTCTCACATACCATCACAAGAATCGAAGGTAAAGAGCGCGTGGAGAAAGTCACGGTGCAGGAAGTGAACGATCGTTTCGAACTGATCGACGGAACGGAGAAAGTGTTCGATGTCGATACGGTCCTGCTGTCGGTCGGTCTCATTCCCGAGAATGAATTGAGCCGTGTCGCCGGCGTTGAAATGGATGCGAAGACATCGGGTCCGATCGTCTTTGAAAACGGTGAGACGAGTATCCCCGGTATCTTTGCCTGCGGCAATGTGCTTCATGTGCACGACCTTGTCGACTATGTCACGACGGAGAGTGAAGGTGCCGGCAGAGCGGCTGCCGAATACGTACTCCGACAAGAGGATACGTCTCATGTGAGAGAATATGAGAATGAGCCTTACATATCTCTTGTTAAAGATGAGACTGTCGCTTACACGGTGCCGCAAAGAATCAGGATTGGGCGCATTGATGACGGAGTCCGTGTGTTTTTCCGAGTGAAAGCTCCGTATAAAACGCCGAAGCGCATCGTGTTTCGTGACGGAGAGCGCGTCGTGGCGTCTTTCCGTCGACCGTACATGACGCCAGGCGAGATGGAACACGTCACGTTGCAGCGGGCTCAGCTCGAAGATGTACAAGGAGATGATTTGCTGATTTCGGTGGAAGAGATTAAATAACTTGGATTCGAAAACCAACTTTTTAATGGGCAGAGCTGTCCACAATCGTATGTCGCAATCCGATTCAGATCATTGAAGTTAGGTATGGTTACTAAGGAAATTCAACAGATCGTTAGAAAATATTTCGCACATCATTGAGGAGGCGGCTATAATTGCAAGAATGAAAAAACTAACCACTTTTCAAAAAGCTATCAGCGCACTCTTGCTGATTGCGGTGATTTCTTGGATCGTTTGGGGCAACACAGCTCTGCAACTGAATACATACACAATTTTGAGTGATCGATTGCCCAAAGCTTTTAACGGCTATCGCATTGCCCACATTTCCGACCTGCATAATGCGGAAATGGGCAAGGATAACGGAAACCTTCTTGCTATGCTGAAAGAAGCGGAGCCTGACATCATTGCGATCACTGGTGACTTCATTGATTCCCGCAACACCGACATTGAGATCGCTCTACAGTTCGCAGAAAAAGCTGCGCACATAGCACCCTGTTACTATGTGACCGGTAATCATGAGGCGATAGTGCCAGAGTATGATGAGTTTAGAAGCGGTTTAACGAAACTCGGTATAGTTGTTCTCGAAGATGAGCGAATTGATTTAGAGATGAACGATGAAACGATTACTCTGATTGGTGTCAATGACCCTAGTTTCAAATTTGATGATTTTTTTGACGATGCAGAGTTGGTTATGAAAAATCAACTACGTGAACTGGTGAAAAAAGACGATGGCTTTACTTTATTGCTCTCCCACAGACCGGAACTATTCGATCTTTATGTGGACAGCGGAATTGATTTAGTTCTTAGCGGACACACGCACGGCGGTCAGTTTCGTCTGCCCTTTGTAGGCGCCTTGGTGGCTCCCAATCAGGGTTTATTCCCCAAGTATGATGCGGGACTATACTCAGCAGAAAGCACGAATATGATCGTAAGTAGAGGTATAGGAAACAGTATCATTCCGTTCCGTATTAACAACCGACCGGAAGTGATTTTGATAGAATTAAAGAGCGATGTGTCTAAAGGCGAATAATTTTTTATCTGTTTTTTTAGGATGTATTCATCTTTGCTCTTGTTGTTTTAGTGCCGAAAAGACTGCAACTTGCAACTGTAGATTATGAATGGAAGATATGAACTGTTCACGAGTTACGAGCAATAGTTTTGAGGATTTTTTAATGAAGACATGCTTGTTGTTTGTCAAGGGACTGCACCTGAACGGGGCATTGAACTTTATAAGTATCTTTGTGTTCGTAGTAATTCAAGGGACTGCACCTGTGCGGAGCATTGAGGATTTTCATAATGAAGACATGCTTGTTGTTGCTGTTGGATACGCCGACGAGTAATATCCTGAAGCAATAATTGTGGATTGTGAGGCAGGATGAAAGAGTATATTTGCATTATTTGTCCGAGGGGCTGTCACCTCACCGTCGATGAGGAGAACAATTATGCCGTGACAGGTAACGGCTGCCTGCGGGGTGAGGCGTACGGGAGAGAAGAAGCCATGCACCCCACGCGCGTCGTGACGTCATCTGTCCGCGTCCGAAGCCGTAAGCATCCGCGCTGTCCCGTCAAGACTGACATCGCCATTGCTAAATCGGACATTGGGAAAGCGATGCACTTGCTCGATGACGTCGAGCTCGTCCCGCCCGTGCATCGCGGTGATATAGTCATCGCCTCTTTATTCGGTGGCGAGGCGAATTTCATCGCGACGCGCGATATCGACAAATGATTTCCTGTGGCGGGAGACCCGGACGATTATGTATGGAGATGTCTGCTCATTGAGGAGGTGAACAATGTCACGCTACGTGATGGCGTTTGACGCCGGAACGACGAGCAACCGATGCATTCTGTTCGATGAACAGGGTGTCGTACGTTCCGTCGCTCAGAAAGAATTTCGACAGATATTCCCGAACCCCGGGTGGGTTGAACACGATGCGAACGAGATCTGGTCGACACAGATGGGTGTCGCCGTCGAGGCAATGCAGAAGGCGAATGCGAAGGCGGAAGACATCGCGGCGATCGGGATTACGAATCAGCGCGAAACGACCATCTTGTGGGATCGAGAGACGGGCGAGCCAGTCCATCACGCGATTGTCTGGCAATGCCGGCGGACGTCGGAGATCTGCGACCGACTGAAAGAAAAGGGGCTGACTTCGCTGATTCGGGAAAAGACGGGGCTCGTCATTGATGCGTATTTCAGCGCGACGAAGATCAAGTGGCTCCTCGATCACGTTCCGGGAGCGCGTGAAAAAGCTCGCCGGGGCGACATTCTCTTCGGCACGGTAGAGACGTGGCTTATTTGGAAGCTCACGCGCGGAAAAGTTCACGTGACCGATTATTCCAATGCCTCGCGCACGATGCTGTTCAACATCCGGACGCTCTCATGGGACGAGGAAATCCTGAGCATACTCGATATACCGCGCGAGATTCTGCCGACGCCTCTTCCGTCAAGTTACTTCTTCGGGATGGCGGACGAGTCGTTCTTCGGCGCGCCTATCCCGATAGCCGGCGCCGCAGGAGATCAACAGGCGGCACTGTTCGGCGAGGCGTGTTTTTCCGCCGGCGAGGCGAAGAATACATATGGCACAGGTTGTTTTCTTTTGATGAACACGGGGGAATCTCCCGTTTTCAGCCAAAACGGGCTTGTGACAACGATTGCTTGGGGCGTCGATGATCGCGTGTATTACGCATTGGAGGGATCCATCTTTGTCGCGGGCGCCGCCGTCCAATGGCTCTGCGATGAACTGGGACTTATTGATACGGCGGAGGAATCGGAGACCGTCGCGTTACAAGTGGACGATACGAACGGATGCTACATCGTTCCCGCTTTTACGGGACTCGGCGCGCCCTATTGGGATCAGGACGCTCGAGGCTGTATTGTCGGACTCACGCGCGGCGTCAACGACAAACACATCGTCCGTGCGGTTCTCGAGTCGATTGCATACCAGACGGCGGATGTGTTGGCAGTCATGCAGGAGGATTCGGGGCTTGCTCTAACGGCTTTGAAGGCTGACGGTGGAGCGGCGAAAAACAATTTTCTCATGCAGTTTCAGGCGGACATCATAGATGTCGCTGTGCACCGACCCGCATGTGTCGAGACGACGGCGCTCGGCGCCGCCTACCTTGCAGGCTTGACCATCGGCTTCTGGGACAGTGTCGAAGAATTGCGAACGTATTGGAAGATTGACCGCGTTTTTGAACCGTCGATGACGGAAGAAATGCGCCGCGAGAAGATAAACACTTGGAAGAAGGCGGTCACGCGCGCCCTGGACTGGTCCTCTTAAGAAAAACTGAAATGCGCCTTGCACTTCGTTTCATGAAGGAGACCCCGCTACTTTTCCAGCGCCATGTCACTGTACTCTCGCACTCGTTACATGGAGGAGACGCCGTTCCGAGACCCGCGCGGATGTTGCGGTAGCCCTTACCCTCGTTACATAGAGGAGACCGCGGCTTTTCTAGGATGACGAAGCTCTTGTTGCATCCGCCCTCGTTTACATGGAGGAGACACGATGCAGGCTAATAAATATGTGCTTAACGAGACTCGTCTCGTTTGTATAGAGGAGGAGACACGATGCAAGCTAACGTATATGTGCTTTACGAGACTCGCCTCGTTTGCATATAGGAGATACAGGGTATCACATGAGCTGAGTCTCGAAGAGCATTCCGTCGATCTCCGGATTGACGACTCAAAGGAAAAATCAGTAGTTACATCTGTTTTGGCATAACTTATGGTTGAATAGTAGTAGGAAGAAATCGTTACTTTATGCCATAGAATCATGCGATTCAATCAGAAAGGGAAGTGTTTTATGGATCATCAAGAACTTAAACATCTGATCAACGTCGCGGCGGGGCGCGAACCAGCCGACCTCGTTATTAAGAACGCGAAGATTGTGGACGTAGGTGCCGGTATTATCCGCGAAGGGGATATCGCGATCGTCGATGGACTGATCGCCGGTACGGGTGCTTATGATGGGAAGGAAGAAATCGATGCGACGGGACTCTACGCGCTTCCCGGTCTCATCGACAGCCATATCCATATCGAGTCCGCCTACGTGACGCCCGAAGAAATCAGCCGCCTGCTCGTGCCATACGGAACGTCAACGATTATCGCCGATCCGCACGAGATTGTGAACGTAGCGGGACTGAAAGGACTCGAATACATGCTCGATGCGGCGGCGGAGGTAGCGCTTCGCGTCGAGTACATGTTACCGTCATGCGTACCGTCGACGCCTTTTGAACATGCGGGAGCCGTTATCGAGGCGAAGGACATGGAGGAACCGTTAGCAGACGATCGCATATTAGGACTTGCTGAATTCATGAACTTTCCGGGCGTTGTCTACTGTGATGACGGCGCCATCGACAAGCTTATTGCCGGCAAGAAATCGGGGAAGCCGATCGATGGTCACAGTCCGGGACTGACGGGACGGGATCTCTGTGCGTATGCGTCCGCGGGCATACTTGCCGACCATGAGTGTTCTACGGCGGAGGAAATGAAAGAAAGGCTATCGAACGGGATGTACATCCTGATGCGTCAGGGATCGGCGTGCCACAATCTGGAAGATTTGCTTCCCGTCGTGACGCCGCTGAACAGCAGACGCTGCCTACTCTGTTCCGATGATCGTCAACCTAAGACGATTCTGACGGAAGGGCATTTGGACGATCATCTGCGCCGTTGCGTACGTTTCGGTCTCGACCCGATTACGGCTGTTCAGATGGCGACGCTCAATGCGGCGGAGGCGTTCGGTCTCCATGATCGCGGAGCGATTTTCCCCGGTCGCCGCGCCGACATCAATCTCGTGAACAATTTGGAGGACTTCCGCGCGAAACGTGTCTTCATCGATGGAGTGGAGGTAGCGCGTGACGGTGAATACTTGCTTGAGGTGAAGCGAGCCGATTATTCAGCTGTCAAGAGCAGCATGCATGTAAAAGATTTTTCGATCGACAAACTGAAACTCAACCTGAAGAGCGATCGCGTCAACGTGATTGATATTCTTCCGGGCGGTGTCGTCACAGGGAAGGGCGTTGCCACTGTGACGCTCGACGAGGGCGGCGACTTCGTCTATGACCCGGAGCAGGACATCGTCAAAATCGCAGTAGTTGAGCGCCATCAGGAGACGGGTAACGTCGCCGTCGCGCTTCTCCGCGGCTACGGAATCAAGCAGGGAGCTGTCGCGCTTTCCATTGCGCATGATTCGCACAACATCATCGTCGCGGGGACGAATGACGCCGACATGGCGTTCGCCGTGGAGGAATTGATCGCCTTGGGCGGCGGCGTCGTACTCGTCAAAGACGCCAAGGTGTTGACGTCGCTCCCGTTACCTGTCGGCGGTATCATGAGCGATCAGTCGGGCGAATGGGTGATGCAGAAATTGATCGACATTCATGACATCGCGTGGAAAGAGCTCGGCGTCGAGGGTGATGTGGAACCGGTGATGACGCTTTGTTTCATGTCGCTACCTGTCATTCCTGAACTGAAGTTGACAGATATGGGACTCTTCGATGTCACGGTATTCGACTTTATCTCAGTAGAGGCGCCCGAGGATTAAGCACAAAGTTCGAGACGGGCGCGACATAGGCGCGCCCACTCTAAAAATCAACATCTGAGAATAGTGGGAGGATGTGAAGTCCTCCCTCTTTTTATATCTGGCTTTCTATACGACCGCTCCACCCTGTGCAATTTTTCAATTAATAGTGAAATTCTGGACTGAACACTTGACACCGGTGTGCACCCCTGTACAATTTTTCAATTTATATCGAATTTTTGGATCATTTTGATTGATACCGAATGTTTTATGGGAAGATCGATGTTGCTTGCCTCCATGCTGTCGTCCTGGTCTTTGTGTTATGCTCGTTTCAGATCGAAAACAGGCGGGATGACGTGTCTGTCTTTATGTGTCTAGTTTTCGGTAAGTTGATGCGCACAAAGGGATATAATTGGAAAAATGAAGAATAAAATAATATGGTTTGCCCGCATCGGGTTGATCGTTTTGGTTATTGTGAGTTTGTTTGTGCTCGCAGCCTGTGAAGAGAAGGAGGTGGATGCACCGTCGGTAAGTCTGATCGAGACTGTCGATAGCGAGCCAAAAACGGAAGGGAGTATGACGCAGATGACATTTTTGCCTGCACAAGGGTTTGCAAAAGCAGATAAAAAAACGAATTTCGTCCAAATCGTCATGGACAGCGGGAACGCGATTGTGATCGAGTTGAGACCTGATCAGGCGCCTATAACAGTCGCGAATTTCCAGAAACTCGTCGGCGAGGAGTTTTATGACGGATTGATTTTTCACCGTATCATTCGGGGATTCATGATCCAAGGAGGAGACCCGGAGGGAACGGGGATGGGCGGCTCAAAAGAGGCGATCAAGGGCGAGTTTAGCGCCAACAGCGTCGACAACACGCTACCGCACAAAAGAGGTGTCGTTTCAATGGCGCGAACAAGGGATCCGAACTCCGCAAGTTCGCAGTTTTTTATCTGCGATGCAGACAGTCCGCACCTTGACGGTTCTTACGCAGCTTTTGGTACGGTTGTATTCGGGTTGGACGAGGTCGACCGCATCGCCGCCTTGAAAGTGGATATGAATGATCGCCCTCTGAATCCTCCCGTGATGGTGAGCGTCTTTTTCGTGACGCCGCTTTCCGACTGAGAGGGATAGTATTATGCGATTGCGAAATGCGTGGCCGTATATTCGAGGTGCATGGCGCGCTGCCAGAAAACAGGCAACACGATCCGACAGGTCGCATCTTGACCTGTTCTTCGATATGATGCGCTGCAAGTTCAAGTATGGGAGTACCGTCAGCAACTACCTCATGTTTAATTTTACGAAGTATACGGATCCCGCTTTTCGCGATCAATATGTTTATATCAAAGACTGGATCAAGCTCGTCAACGCGCTGAACCCGCCGAAAACGACGCCGGGATATATCCAGGACAAAGTTATCGCCTATAAGCGATACAAAAAGTACTTTTTCAGAGACGTGCTGATTGTGGCGGAATCGAGCGATGACGAGATCCGCACTTTTCTCGAGAGCAAGGGAACTGTCTTCGCAAAAGACGCGATGGGTTACGCGGGCGTCGGCATCGAGAAAATTACGTATAATGCGCAAACGATCGATGAGACGGTCGCGCGCATCCGTGAACATTACGACATGCTCGAAGAAGAAATTATCCAGCACCCGTTGCTTGATACCGTTTCGCCGAATGCTGTCGCCAGTTTCCGTTTTACCTTTCTTAAAGACAAAGGGAAAATCCTGATGCTTCCCTTGTCCGTGCGTATTGCGCTCTTTGATGATGTCGACATCATCAAGGTTGGTCAGAGTTCATCGTGCGTCGCCGTGGATGAGGAGGGGTATTTTATCTCGCAGGCGGTCGTGAATGATTCCGTCTTCGACCTCAATTTTGAGACGCGTTACGATTTCCATCCGATTACGGGTGCGGCGATTTCCGACGGGAGTTTCCGGGTCCCTTACTTCAAGGAAATGGTCGACATGATGATGGAGATCATGGAGGGTGAAGACGAGTACGGGCACATGGGTTGGGATGTCGCCGTCTCGGAGACGGGTCCTTGCGTCATTGAGGGAAATCCGTGGGGGAGTTACGACTTCTACCAATATTACGACCACGTCAAGCGAGTCAATCAAGGTATCAGACCAACAATCGAAGCATTCATGGGATGTAAAATCGACGATTTGCCGAAGAAGGCTGATCGTCAGTAGAAGCTAAGACCACAACAAGTGCATCACCCAGTATGGAATGCCGTTAACGATATAACAGGCGACACCGGCTTCCGTAAAAAAGGCATCCATCATGTTTCTGTTATGTGACTCTGAGTTCGCCCATCCATTGACGACTGATGCCGGAGTTCTGCGTGCCATTCCCCAAGAGGTAAGTTCTATACAAAAACCAGGTACAGTGATAGCTGTCAAGTATAGTGTTCCGTCCGGACGCGTGTGCGGGGGTTCTCTTTTGATGACGATCTCGGTGGCGCGAATCTCCGCCGAGTCGACCAGCGCTTGATTCAAGGTCAGAGCGTTGAGACCTTCCTTCACACGCTTTTCGTTCACAAGTCTGAGGACTTCGAGCGCCAGGTCGGGTCGGTTCGTTCCCTCGGTTGACGTTGTCGTTGTGCTTGTTGTCTCTTTCGCAGCGGTGGTTGTCTTTTTCGTCGTCTTTTTCGTAGTCATCGTAGTCGTCGTTGTTGTCGTTGTTGTAGTCGTTGTTGTCGGTTTGGTATTTGTCGTCAGGATTATCTCTACCGTTGTCGTGGAGGAATCGCTTGTTTCTCCCGTGACGGGTGGGGTGGTCGTATCCGGTAACAGGGAGGGTGAAGGTGTCTCAGTAAATAAAGGTAAATCGCGATCGAGCGAAGGCAAGCCGATTTGAGTTTCCGTGGTGAGGTTTACATCGGAGTACGGAGCAGTGAGCGGCTCAGAGTCCACCATGAGATGTCTTCGGCATCCCGAAAACGCGATAAATGCCATGGTGGCGGCGAGGCACAGAGATATAATGGTTTTTATCCGTTTCATCGAATCTTTACCTAATATCAATTCAACAACAAACTCATTGATTAGCCCCTGCACTTGGCGGAAGAGGCATATCATTCATACTTACAGCCCCTTCGACCTAGACAGTGGCATGCCCCGCATTTGGCGGAAGAGGCATATCATTCATACTAATTGACCGATTCTTACTATTAAAGAAATATTATACACTACGTGTAGGGTAAGCCTGTTCCATCTTCATTGGACGGACGACCGTATTTGCTGACCACAACTTAGTTAAGCGCGTCAATCAGAGTATCATTCCGACGATCGAAGTTTTCAGGGGATGTAAAATTGACGATTTGCCGAAGAAGATTGATCGTTAGCGCAAGAGCATTGATGTAATGCATCCCGACCGAGCTCATGCCGACCCTGTAAAGAAGGTCGATCGTTAGTGCAAGATCATGGACCAGCACCAGTACGGCCATGTATCCAACTGATAACAGCCGACGCCGACCTCCGTGTAGTAGGGGTCTGTTAAGTGCTTACTATGTCTTTCTGAGTTTGCCCAGCCGTTGACGACTTGTTCCGGCGTTGCGCGAGTTCCTCCCCAAGCGATAAGTTCTATGCAAAAACCAGGTATGGTGACGGCTGTCGTGAAATATGTCCCGTCGGGTCGCCAGTGACTTTGCTTAATAGCAACCTCGGTGGCGCGAAGTTCTGCCGAACCTTTTAGCGATTGATTCATGGTCAGAGCGTTGAGACCGGCAGCTACCCGTTTTTCGTTCACTAGTCTGAGGACTTCGAGCGCCAGGTCGGGGCGGTTCGTTCCTTCGATCACTTTCGTTGTATTACTTGTTGTGGGGGCTTCTGTCGTCGATATATTTGTCGTCGTCTCTGTCGTCGTAGTCGTTGTTGTCTCTTTTGCAGTGGTAGTTGTCTTTGTTGTTGTCGTCTTTTTCACTGTAGTAGTTGTTGTTTTCTTTTTCGCAGTTGTTGTCGTTGTTGTTGTGGTGGTCGTCGTAGTCGTTGTTGTCGTCGTCGTGGTTGTCGGTTTGGTTTTTGTCGTCAGGGTTATCTCTTCCGTTGTCGTGGAGGAATCACTTGGATCTCCCGTGGCTGGCGGGATGGTCGTACTCGGTGACAAGGAGGGTGAAACTGTTTGGGTAATTGGTACCCCGCGATCGAGCGAAGGCAAGCTGTTTTGAGTATCCGCTGTGAGATTCGCATCGAAATGCGGAGACGTGAGAGGGTCAATGTCTACCGTGAGAGGAGTTCGGCACCCCGAGAACGCGATGAATATCATGGCGGCGGCGAGGCACAAAGATGCGACCATTATTTTCCGTTTCATCGAGTCATTCCCCTATATCAGTTCAACAATAATCTCAACGAATGTCCCGCGATCGGCGGGAGAGGTATACAACTCACACTTAAGAACCCATTATTACCATTAAAAATATACTATACACTACGTGTAGGGCAAGCTTGTTCCATATTCATTGACATCGTTCTTGCGAGAAATATCTTGCATTTGTGCAAGTCCGTTCAAACAGATGGGGCGTGACGGTGCTGTGGCACGTCAGCAGTTGCGTTCGCTCTCTTTTGTTTTGTCATTCGTTTGACGCTCTCTTGCCTCGGATTTATAATGACTCTAGTTTTCGCTGAGGCGGTCATTGCGACTTAGTCTGGGAGCGGGCAGGAGGAAATCTCAATGGGTTTTCGTCGTCTTTTTACAATTCAGTGGAAAAACGTTTTCGGTTTTGCGAGAACGATGGCGAAGCGTAGCGGTCGATCCTCGCTCTCCATCTTGTTTGATTTCGTCGACTGCTACCGCAAACGTGGAACGACGTGGCTCAACTATATGAATTTCGGTTTTGATCGCCAACGCGATCCCGCGATACGTGATACGTTCGCGACGGAGTACAAGGATAACGCCGTGATGTTTCGATGCAATACACCTGAGAGAGCACGTGTCATCAAGGATAAAGGTCTTTTCAACGAAGCATACCGCGAGTTTCTCGGACGTGATTATATCGATTTGCGCTATGCGGATTGTGCGGCGTATGAGGCGTTCATCGAGAGATTCGACACGGTCTTCGCCAAGCCTGCGAGCGGCTGCGGTGGCGATGGCATTGAGAAGTTGACGCGAGAACAGGCGAGAGGGCAGTTTGACCGACTTGTCCGCAAGGGCAAGGTTGTGATTGAGGAAGCCGCACGACAACACAGCGAATTAAACGCGATCAATGCTGATTCCGTCAACACGTTGCGTACATGCACCTGCATCAATGACCAGGGTGACGTGACGGTGCTCTACATGGTTCTCCGCATCGGCAGAAAAGGCTCTGTCGTCGACAACATGAGCGCCGGCGGGTTGTACACGAAATTGTCGGATGATGGACGTATCACGCATCCTTGTTATAGCGCGGTCGGGTTCGGAACGGTGTATACGCATCATCCCGATACGAATCTTCCTTTTGTCGGTATCCAATTGCCCATGATTGATCAAGTCAAAGAGCTTGTCGTGCGTGCGGCGCTGAAATATCCCGGAACGCGATACGTCGGATGGGATGTCGCCATAACGCCTGAGGGTCCCGTTCTGATTGAGGGGAATGATCGCCCCGGAACCGATCTCCCGCAGACATTCGCGCATTCCGATACGGGACTCGGTCTTGTCGCCGCGTACGAAAAAGCGCTTTCTATCCAACTGAGATAGCACGGGAATGCACATTTTTGACGGAAAGCTTTGAAAAGGCGCTTTCGATCCAACTGTGATGATACATATGGCTTCGCGTACGCCCTCTATACGGGACTCGGTCTTGTCGCCATACGCGAAAAAGCGCTTTCAGTTCAATTGAAATGATATGCGGAAACGCCCGTTATTGACAGAAAGCCTTGAAAAAGCGCTTTCGATTCGATTGAAGCAGTGTGAGCGACTCTCTTATTTCCACCAATAGGACGGGTGTACATCGCCCGGTTTCAAATCAATAAGTTCGCTGACCGTGACAAGCTTGAGACCGCGCTCGATCAATACGGGCAGCGCTTTGATAAAGCCGTCCACTGTCGTCTTGTGTATGTCGTGGAGCAGGAGCGTGTTGCCGGCTGTTACGTTGTTAATAATGTAATTATAGACGTAGTTAACATTTCTATTATTCTGCCTCCAGTCATTCGAGTCGAGCGACCAGAGTACGAGAGCAAGTCCCTCTTGTTCCGCCAGATTCGTGATGCGGCGAGTGAATGAGCCGCCTGGGGGTCGGAATAATGTCGGTTTTTCACCGGTGATAGCGGAAATGGCGTCGCTCGTTCTCCTGAGCTGGCTCAGCACCTGCTCGTTTGACAGCTTTTTAAATTCGGGATGGTTATAAGAATGGTTCCCAACTTCGTGACCCTCGTCGACCATGCGTTGAATGAGCGCTCTATTGGTCGAATTGTCCCTCTTGGAACTGTCAACCAATTGACTGCCGAGTACGAAGAACGTCGCTTTTGCATCGTATTCTTTGAGCGCATCAAGAAGTCGAGCTGTATGCGGTCCGGGACCGTCGTCGAAGGTAATAGCCACTGCGCCCTGTAGCTTAGGGGTTGTCTTGGGAGGTTTTGTGTATGGCTTTGTTGTTGTTTTAGGCTTTGTAGTCGTTGACTCTTTGGATGAAGGCGTCGTCTCGGTGGTTGTCGGTGCCGTTGAAGGGGAGGTTTCCTGACTGTCCTCCGTTGTCGTTTGTGTTTCTGTTGTTGTCGTCACAGTGGTCAAGTTTGTCGTAGCACTCGACGTCTCCTGCGATGGCATCGTTGTCAATGTGGGATTGCTGTTAACCGTTTCATGAGGATATCGATTCGGGTAAGAAACTTGCGTTCCCGTGATGATGAGGGAGACTCCGACAATAGCCATAAGGAAGAGCGGAAGGATGTGCCTCATGTGAGACTTTTTCATGGCAGTTTTCCAGTCCTAATTGAAAGATTAAGCTTGACGACGCTCTCGTCATTATAGCATGGAGTAAGGGTGTTTGACCTTGTCGCCACACGCGAAAAAGCGCTTTCAGTTCAATTGAGATAGCACGGAAATGCACGTTTTTGACGGAGACTTTTGAAAAAGCGCTTTCGATTCAATTGAAGTAGTGTGAGCGACTCTCCTATTTCCACCAATAGGACGGGTGTACATCGCCCGGTTTCAAATCAACGAGTTCGCTGACGGTGACAAGCTTGAGACCGCGTTCGATCAACACGGGCAGTGCTTTGATAAAGCCGTCCACCGTCGTTTTGTGTATGTCGTGGAGCAGGAGCGTGCTGCCGGCTTTTACATTGTCGATGATGTATTTGTAGACGTAGTCGACGTCTCTATACTTCCAGTCTTCCGGGCTCGGCGACCAGAGTACAAGAGCGAGCCCCTCTTGTTCCGCCAAATTCGTGATGCGGCGTGTGAATGAACCGTACGGAGGTCGCAATAGCGTCGGCTTTTCACCGGTGATAGCGGCGATCGCGTTGCTCGTTCTCCTAATCTGGCTCAACACATCCGCGTCCGATAGCTTCTTAAAATCTTTATGATCGTAAGAATGGTTCGCGACTTCGTGACCCTCGTCAACCATGCGTTGAATGAGCGCACTATTGTTTTTCACGTAGCTGCCGAGTACGAAGAATGTCGCTTTTGCGTTGTATTGTTTGAGCGCGTTGAGAAGGCGTGCCGTATGCGCCCCAGGACCGTCGTCGAAGGTAATGGCAGCCGCACCCTTAAGCTTAGGCGTCGTCTTTGGTGGCTTTGTCCGTGGTTTAGTTGTCGTTTTAGGCTTTGTGACTGTAGATTCTTTGGACGAAGGCGTCGTCTCGGAGGTCGTTGGTACTGTTGAAGGCGAGCTTTCTTGACTGTCCTCTGTCGTCGTTTGGGTCTCTGTTGTCGTCACAGTTGTCAAACTCGTCGCAGCACTTGGAGTCTCTTGCGATGGCATCGTTGTCAATGTGGGGTTGCTGTTGATCGTCTCGTGCGGATATCGATTCGAGGAAGATATCTTCGTTCCCGTAATGATGAGGGCGACACCGACGACGGCCATTAGGAAGAGCGAGAGGATGTGCCTCGTGCGAGATATTTTCATACCAGTTTTCCAGTCATAATTGTAAGATTTAGCTTTACGATACTCAGGTCATTGTAGCATGGAGTAAGGACGCGCGGGCTTGTCTTCCGTGGGATCAGTCTCTTCAGGCGGTTCAGTGCATGGAGTAAGGGCGCGCGGGCTTGTCGCCACACGAAGAAGCGCTTTAAAATCAATTGAGATGACGCGAGAGCATGTGCTCGTGTCACTCCTTTGAAAAAGCGCTTTCGATTCGATTAAAAAGAAGTGTGAGCGACTCTTTTATTCTCCTCCCCCTTCCCACGAGGCAGGATGTACTTCGCCAGGTTTCAGATCGAAGAGTTCACTAACGGTGACGAGCTTGATGCCGCGTTCCGCTAGCACGGGCAGCGCCTTGATCACGCCATCCACCGTCGTTTTGTGTACGTCGTGGAGCAAGAACGTGCTGCCGGCTTCTATATAATCAAGCATGAAGTTGCAGACGTAGTCGACGTCTTTATATCTCCAGTCTTCCGGGCTTGGTGTCCAGAGCACGACAGCGAGCCCTTCTTGTTTTGCCAATTCGGTGACGCGATTATTAAAACTGCCATATGGAGGGCGCAATAGTGTCGGTTTTTTCCCCGTGATTGAAGCAATCGTTTCGTTCGTTTTGCTGATTTGCTTTAACACGGCATTATCCGAAATTTTGAGAAAATTAAAATGGCTATAAGAATGGTTCGCAACTTCGTGACCCTCATCGACCATGCGTTTAACGAGCGCCATATTTTCTTCATTTTCGCACGCTACTCTACCGACCACGAAGAATGTTGCCTTTGCGTCGTATTCTTTGAGCGCATCAAGCAGGCGACCCGTATGTGCTCCGGGACCGTCATCGAAAGTAAGAGCCACTGCCCCCTCCAGCCTGGGAGGTTTATCAGAAGGCTTCGGTGTTGGGACAGTTGTCTCGCTAGACGGGGGCGTAGTCGTTTGGGCAGTCGTTGTGGGGCTCGTCAAATTGGAACCGTTATCGACCGTCTCGGGCGGATCTTTAATCGAGCAGGACGCCTGGATTCCCGTGATGATGAGGGCGACGCTCAAAAGGAGGAGTAGAGTAATATGCTTTTTGCGATATGTTTTCACGGCGGTTTACCAGTCCTAGTTTAATGATAAAGCGCTACAATGCTTTAGGATATTGTAGCACGGAGTGTCACAAATGAACTAACCGGTCTCCAATCGTTATCTAAGTTACACAGAGCATATTTCGCTGTTTCGAATCAACTTTTGCTGTATCCTGAAAATGATAGAAGAGCGGGATTCCTCGTGCCGATATAAAGGCAGGGAAAAAGGAGGGAGACATGTTTACTAAAAAACGGACGAGATTGATCGTGTTTGCGCTCGTCATCTCGCTACTCGCCGCTTCATGTTCGCCGGTGGACAATGGTGCGACTAACAAAACAACAACGCCGGATACAGAGCCAAGCTCGACAACGGAGCCTCTTGACTCTGTGAAACCGAGTGATCCGGAGCCATCCAATCCGCCGCGCGTTCACTTCAGACTCGCAGGGCTGAAAGGTCCGACAAGTATGGGACTTGCGCCGCTCGTTACTGATGCCGAGAAAGGGCGTGAAGCGTTTGATCTGTCGTTTGAGCTTGTTGCTTCGCCGGAAGAGATCGTTCCCATGATTGTTCGAGGAGATGTCGATCTTGCCGCCGTGCCGTCGAATTTGGCGTCGGTTCTCTACAACAAGACAGAAGGAAAGATTACCGTCATCGCGATCAATACGCTCGGCGTTCTCCACATCGTGGAACGGGGCGATTCCATCCACACGTTAAAGGACCTTGTCGGCAAGACGGTCTACGCATCGGGCAAAGGAGCTGTCCCTGAGTACGTTTTACGACTTCTTTTAGAAAAGAATGATATCGATCCCGATACGGGTGTCGAGCTCAAGTGGGAGAATGACCACTCCGCCGTCGTCGCGAAGATTGCGAAAGAAGAAGGCTCCGTCGCTCTCCTGCCACAGCCGTTTGTGACGGTGGCGCAGCAACAATTGACGGATCTTCGCTCGGCGATTGACCTGAACACGGAGTGGGAAAAGGTAATTGAGGATGCGGGACTCGTGATGGGCGTGTTGATCGCACGCAAGGAGGTTGTCGAAAAGAACCCGAAAGCCATTAAAGCTTTTCTCGACCGCTATGAGGCGAGTATCCGTTTCGTGAATGAAAACACGGATGAGGCGTCCGCCATGATTGAGGAACTCGATATCTTCAACGGCGCCATCGCGAAAAAAGCGATTCCTTTCTGCTACATTCGTTTCTTTGCGGGCGCCGATATGCGGAGACAATTAGCAGGCTTTTTGGAACTTTTGATGGAAGCGAATCCTCAGTCTGTCGGCGGCAAATTGCCGGGTGATAATTTCTATTTCGATGGATAGTCATAATCGGAAAATACTCTATACGGCAGGAGGAGCGCTGTTACTGCTCTTGTTGTGGCAACTCCTCTCCACTTTGGGCGGTACGGGGTTTTTATTGCCATCTCCTTATCGCGTTCTTAGCACTGTCTTTCAGTTATTCGCGGAGAGTGAGAGCTGGTTGACCGTCTCGGTGTCCATGTCGGGCATCGTCCTCAGCATCTTGGTCGCCACGTGCGCCGCTATTTTGCTTGCGTGGTTCGCGTCGCGTTTTGAAAGATTGCGCTTTCTCATGATTCCCATCGTTCAGGTGATGAAAGTTGTTCCGATCGTATCGTTCATCCTGATCGCGATGTTTTTCATGGGCGCTCGCATTCTCACGTCTTTTATCTCCGGGCTTGTCGTCTTTCCCATGATCTACAATCACCTGCTCAGCGCCTTTTTGAATGTTGATCAGGGACTTTTGGAGATGGCACGTACGTTTTCGATGAAAAAGCGCGATGTTGTGCGCTACATCGTCATCCCTCAGGCGCGCGAAGAATTTCTTGCCGCTTCAAGCGTCGCCATCGGCATGGCGTGGAAGGCGGGCGTTGCTGCCGAAGTGCTCGCTTTCTCCAAAGACACGATCGGGCGCAGGATCTACGACGCCAAACTGTATCTAGACATGGAGCATTTGTTGGCGTGGACCGTCGTGCTTGTCATGGCGGCATTTATCGTCGAAAAGGTACTGGTTGCGCTGTATCGCTTGGTGCTTGTACAGGTTGGCGAAAGATTGCCTAAGTCGCACGTCGGAGGGCGAAGTAAAGAGGCGACTGAGGTTCGCCACTCGACAGTTCTTGCCGATGCATCATCGGGCGCTCAAGTTGTCGATCGGCGGGAAGGACTCATTGTGATTAAGGGCTTATGCAAAAAGTATGATCGCTCGATTGTCTTTGACGATTTCAGCGCTACATTGAATCTGGATCGCCCCGTTCTCTTCGTCGGCGCTTCCGGTTCCGGCAAGACGACTTTGCTCCGCCTCATTGCGGGACTTGACAGGCAGGACGGCGGCACGATCAGCGGGGTCCCGAAGCGCGGTTTGTTCGTTTTCCAAGATAACCGCCTGTTGCCGCAGTTGTCGGCAAGAGACAACGTTCGAGTCGTTCTGCCGGGATACGACGGCGACATTGCCGATCGGTTGCTCAGAGAACTCGATCTCTCGTCTGTGAAAGATCAACCGGCATCGACACTTTCCGGAGGGGAACAGCGCCGCCTCGCGCTGGCGCGCGCCTTGGCGCCCGAGTCCGATATTCTATATCTCGACGAAGCGTTCCGAGAGCTCGATGAAAAAAATGAAACAACAGCGATCGAGCTCGTCCGTCAGGTCGCCCAAGAGAAACCGATGCTTCTCGCATCGCACGATCACGGTCTTGTCGAGCGCCTTAACGCAAGTGTCGTCATGATTTCAAAGTCTTCACACCGCACATGAAAGTCGGATAATGTATCTGGCGTTAAAAAAGAGGCTGTTTCGCTCCCGCTGCTTTTTAGCGGTTTTGAGGCAGCCTCTTTATATGGATTCGCTTATTTGTATTGTGGCATAGCCGTTACTTTTCCTTGATTTCTCCGCGTTTGAACGCTTCGATCAAGTCTCTCAATTCTTGGATTCTTGCCGAAATTTCTTTCCCGAGATCGGTGTGTTTTTCCTGCAAGCGGTGTTGCATTGGCTGGACGATGAAGACACGCGGCGTGTAGCTTCCCATGTCGCTTTCAATCGTCTCGAAGTCGTGATGTTCCGCGAGGGCGAGATGATGCGAATTGAAAATAAGCGTGTAGCCGTTGATGCCTGTCCGTTTTTGGTACGCTTTTGCGAGTCCGCCGTCGATAACAAACAGCTTGCCGTTCGCCTTAACCGGACTCTCGCCTTCCTTCGCCTTGACGGGGACGTGACCATTGATAATACGCGCGATCTCAGGATCCAAACCGAAGTTCTCAAGAATCATCTTGCATGTGTCCTCGTGAGCGGAATGCTCAAAATAAGGATTGTAGACCTCTCGGCGCAACTCCTTGTCATCGACGAAGAAATTTTCAAACGTCGACATCTGGCTTTTTCCGAACAAAGGCGAAAGCGAGCCGCACCACAGATACAGCATATAGTCACGCGCCCTTACACGTTCCGGCGAACCCTCCGGCTGGAAGTACGCATCGTGAATGACGGCATTGAGCTCGTCAAAGAGTTCACGTCCGTAATAATATTTTCCTGTGACCGGCACCTCCTGGAACGAGCCGTCATCTTTCAAAGGGACACAGCCGTGGAACAAGAGATTCTTGTTGACACTGAGATACGTCGATCCGTTGGAGTAGAGGAAGCGGATATGGCGGTGCAAGGGTTCGCTGTTTCTGAACGAGACCTCAAGACTGCGGACGAGCTCTTCTTCCTCATCCGACAGGCGCAAGGGATCGTTGGGGTCGATCGTCGGGAAATTCGTGTCGAGCATAGGATAATCGACACCGTCGTGTACGTAGACACCGCGCTCGAAATCGACTTTCTTGAGGACGTTGCGATGATCCATATTCCACCGCGGATATCGGTCGATCAGTTGTCCCTCCAGCTTGAACTGGATCACGGAAATCGCCTTGTGCATCTTCGCAGATTGTTGTTCATCGATAAAACCGAACTCCGGTTTATCAAAGAGTCGTGTCTTGAACCGTTCGCAGGGGTCATCGGCGTATACTTTCGCCGCGAAAGTGGAGAGCGGGCGCAAATTGATGCCGTAACCTTCTTCCATGAAATCGAACGTGTTATATCCGATGCCGATGCGGATGACGTGCGCCATACATGCAGTGTTGCCGGCGGCAGCCCCCATCCATACGATGTCGTGATTGCCCCACTGGATGTCGACATCCGGGAAATCGATAAGCTCCTCCATAATGCGGTCCGGTCCCGGTCCGCGGTCGTAGATGTCGCCGATGACGTGGAGTGTGTTGACGGAAATATTCTGGATCATTTCACACAGAGCGCCGATGAATGCGAACGCCGTCTCCTCTTCAATGATGAATCGGATAATGCTATTGAGATAGTTCTTTTTGCTTTCGTCGTACGAAGAAAAGAGGAGCTCCGTGATGATGACTTCGAATTCTTCCGGGATTTTTGAAGAGGTTGAATGCCATGAATATTTGACGCTGATGAATTTGCTCAAATTGACGAGACGGTAAATGGTGATTGCGAGCCAGTCGTCCGTGATGCGCCCCGATTCTTTGAGAATCGACAAGACGCGCTTCGGATCATAGACGAGATTGGCTAATTGGTTCTGTGCGTCTTGTGTCAACTCGTATTGATAGAGTTCCGATATTTTCTTACGTATGTTGCCTGATGCGCTTCGCAATAGGTGGATAAAACCTTTATCTTCACCGTGGAGGTCGCTGAAGAAGTATTCCGTTCCTTTAGGCAGTTCGTTGATGGCACGCAGACGGATAATCTCCGCCTTTGCCGATGACGCATTTGGAAATTGTTTTGCCAGCAAGTTGAGGTATTTCAAATCGCTCATATTCTTCTCCTGTCCGTCGTGTTGTTACGGTGTCTCCATTATATATAGTAAAATGGTTGGCGTTGCATTCTTTAATAATTGTTACAGTATCTTCACCAAGAATTTACCGAAATGTTCATGGTGCAATCATACCCCATGTACGGTGAACCGTGCTTGAGATATCCTGTAACCGGTAGGCTAAAAAAGAGGAGATTCAAATCATGAAGCTGATACTGGCGAGTCGATCGCCGCGCCGACAGGAGCTGTTGGCGATGACGGGTTTTCCCTTTGAGGTAGCACCCTCTCCGTGCGACGAAGAGAAAGTCCTGCGCCAATGGGAGCAATCGGATACCGATCTCAACGAGCGCAGTCTCGTCGAGAGACTGGCGCTCGCCAAAGCGACGACCTCGCTGCGCGAGCACCCTGACTGCCTGATTCTCGGCGCCGATACGATTGTGTCGCTTGACGGTGAATTGTTCGGCAAGCCGAAAGACGAAGACGACGCGCGGCGGATGCTCCGCACGCTTGCCGGCAGGACGCATACGGTCGATACGGGGGTCGCCCTTCTGACAGCGACATTCTCTGATGTGTTTTCAAATGTTTCGCACGTCACTTTCCACCCGCTTTCACCCGTGATCGAGTCCCTGATCGATCGCTATGTTGCCACCGGATTGCCGCTCGACAAGGCCGGTGCATATGGCATTCAGGAGCTCGGCGGACTCTTGATTTCAAGAATTGAAGGTGACTTTTTCTCTGTCATGGGACTCCCCATTTCGGAGGTATATAAGCGGCTAGCGGCATTCGACATTGACTAATGAAAAACCTGTGTGAGAATTTGCTGTGGCGGAATAGGTTTTTTCTGATATCTGGTGAAAAGATGACGCCTTGAAACATCCTCGACAATGGAGCGGTACGACAGGTGAAAAAGGTCAAACAGGACAAACAAAAAATCACGATGGGCGACGTGCTCCGAAAGCGCAGGCGCGGCTTTATCTTGTACTTGATCGGCGCGCTATTGCCTATCTTCCAGCAGCTGATCCAACAGGCGATGTTCAGCTATGCGTTCGGTATCATCGACGCGACGACGCGGAAAGAATCGCTCGTCAAGATTGCCGTTCTCTTCGCAGGATTGGTTGTGCCTTCGTTCTTCCATTACGTCTCACGCCGCATGCGAATCGGCTTTATGCGCGATATTCTGCTCGATATACGCAAGCTCGGATTTCGTCGCATCATCGATCTGCCCGTGCGCGTATTCTCGCGCCAATCACGCGACGTCTACCTTTCCAATCTCGTCAACGACATCAACATCATCGAGAATGATTTTTTCCTATCATTCCTTAACGTTCTCTTTAACGGCGGCGTGGCGATTTTCGGCTTTCTGCTTCTTCTGTTCGTCGATCGCGTTTTTGCCGTTATCGTCCTCGCATTGACAATTGCCATGGGTCTGCTCGGGCGATTATTCGCGGGGAGACTCGTTAAGCTCAAGGCAAAAGAGTCGGAGGCGAACAAGGATTTTTCGCTGAAAATGTCGAACGTCTTTAGCGGTTTGGAGATCCTGAAGCTCAATCAAGTGGAGGATCGCTTTCAGGATCAGTCGAATGTGTTTATCGCGGCGCTCGAAAGAGTGAAGATTCGTTTTAACATCTTTGACCGATTTCAGAGCGGAACGATGGATACGCTTGGATATGCCTGTACGGTTCTCTCTTTCTTCTATGTCGGTGTTCGCATTGCGCAGGGACAACTCGATTTAGTTCGCGGCATGCTGATCGCCATGATAACGCAAAGCTGTCTTTTCAGCATCGTTCGGATTTTCCCTCACCGCAATAAATTACTGGCATCGCGGAGCATCTTTGACAAGGTTGTCAACGGTGATCCGAGCGAGAAACAGGAACTCTCGGCGGGAGATCGGTCATTCTCCTTCAATCGCTCGCTCGACGTTGAGGGGCTTTCGTTCTCATATGGTAATCAAAACGTTTTGCGCCACGTCACTTTTTCCGTTAACCCCGGTGAGAAAGTCCTCTTAAAAGGTGCTTCAGGTTCCGGCAAGACAACGCTGTTGAACCTTCTTGCCGGTGTCTACACGGATTACGAGGGTGAAATTCGTTACGACGGAACGGAGTTGCGCTCGATTCATCCCGCCTCGCATAACAAGCAGATCGCCGAGATATATCAGGATGTATTCCTGTTTGAAGATACACTACGACAGAACATCGTGCTCTACGAAGACTATACGGAGGAAGAAGTACGCGATGCCGTCGAAAAGGCGGGATTGTCCGAGCTTATCGAGCGATTGCCGGACGGACTTGACACGATGCTCGAGGAAAACGGCAAGAACTTGTCGGGCGGTGAACGCCAGCGCGTTTCCATCGCGCGTGCGGTGATCAGAGGCGCGAAGCTGATTCTGGCAGATGAGGCGACATCGAATCTCGACGAGAGTCTGGGGCGACATATCGAGGAGACGCTCCTGTCGCTCGACGCGACGGTGATTGCGATATCGCATCGGTATTACGAGGGCGTTACGGAGAGATATGATACCGTCCTCGAACTTAAGTCGGGAACCATGATGGCGTGGCACGTCGACGACTATTTCACGGAGGTCGTCTGATGGCGAAACGAAAAGAAAAAACACCGCGTCAACCATTTCCTCCAGAGCTGAAGCGGACAATCCGTAGAGCACTTTTGATGCTCCTTCCCTCCGCCCTGCCTGTTGCGGTCGGCGATGCGCTTAATGTTTATCTGGCGATCTTGACTCAACGCCTTCTCGATGCGTCATTGACGGGACAGTCCGATTACATTGCGAGAATTGTCGCTCCGTTCTTTATCGGGTTGGCGCTCTTTATCCCGGTCGATCTCTTAACATCCTTTATGCGCGGATGTTACATACGGCGCGCTAATACGTTGATGAAACAACGCTATGTTCAGCGCGTCTTTGCGAAGAATATCAGTGAATTCCAAAGTGAAAACCGCGCACTTTATCTCTCAAACATCACGAATGACATGAATACCGTGGAGCAACGATACTTCGCCTCCCTTTTCTCTATTTTGCAATCGTCAATCACATTTTTTGGAGGCATCTTCATTCTTTCAATGACAAAATCGTGGATTCCCGTCGTCGCATCGGCAGTTGGAGTCCTTTTGATTTTCATCGGTATGCGCTCAGGTCGTACGCTTGAAAAAAGTGAGGGCGAGCGCTCGGACTTCCTGATGAAATACACTGTTTTTATCAGGGAATTTCTGTCGGCGTTCCGTATCATTAAGAGCCACAACCTCGAAGATAAAATCGAGAAAGATTTCAACCGCAGAAGCACCGATGTGCAATGGAAGCGGTATGAACTCGATAAAAAAGAGACAGTCATCCAGACTCGACAAAACGCCATGTTCGGCTTATTTATCGCCTCTTTACTGACGTTTGCAATGCTCGCTGTTCAGGGGGGCGGAATCACGACAGGCGGTATCCTCCTGTCCATCAACGGATTTGGCATGATCATGGGGTCATTGCATCAAATGGCAGAATCGTTTCCCGCCGTTGCTTCGGTTCGTTCTGTATTTTTGAGCATGGAAGAGAATCTTGAGAACAAAGAGTTGAGCGTCGAGACGGATAATTTTGACGGCTTCGATGGGGAGCTCGTGTTTGATGAAGTATCCTTTGCTTATGGTGACAATCAGGTGCTGCAGGATGCATGTTTCACGCTGCGCAAAGGCGGCAAATACCTCATGATCGGACCGTCCGGCGGAGGCAAGTCGACGATCCTTCGACTGGTACGCAAATATTTCAACCCTGATCGAGGAGCCGTCTTGGTCGACGGCGTGAATCTGGTCGATATTCGACGCGAATCGTATTTCCGGCATATCGCGAACGTCGAACAGCAAGTTTTTCTGTTCGAGGACACGCTTCGGAATAATTTGACACTTTATAAAGACTACAGCGAAGAAGACATCATGCGTGCGATCGAAGGGGCGGGACTGTCGGATTATCTAGAGCGCTTGCCGGACGGACTTGAGCATATCATCGTCGACAACGGCAAGAATCTCTCCGACGGCGAGCGAGCCCGCGCGGCGATCGCCCGAGGTCTCATCGCCCGCGCCGACTTGCTGCTGCTCGACGAGGCATTCGCAAGCTTGGATGAACAAGTCGCGCGCAGCATCGAAAAGACACTGTTATCGCTTGACGGGGTGACGGTTCTCTCCGTCAGTCACGTCCTGTTCCCCGATACAATGCCGCTTTACGATGCCGTTTTCGAAGTGAAGCGCGGTCAGGTGACTGAACTGCGACCTGTTTGATAATAAATTCTCTGTGTCTCGAATGACAGACGATATGCGGCGTAATCGGTGTCCGGAGCCACGCAACAATGTATTTATTCATGATATAGTTTGTACCGGGAGGGAGCCTAATCAGTGGCATTTCCCAAATGCAGACAGAATAGAAACGAGACGAATCATGGAAACAAAAGTCACGACGATTTACGATTACAGAAATATTGACATACCGAAGCCTCTCATTGAATTACAGCTTCCCGACTTGAGCGCCTTTATTGAGGAGCAATGTCAAAGACTTGCCGAGAAACATAGCAAGTTGGAATTGTTTGAGGGTCAAGAGCACGTCCTCACGGACGAGATGGTGCAAGCGGAGGATTTGCCGGGTGTCACCACCGTGGAAGAGTATAAAGACGCATTACGTCGTGAAATTCCGTTCACGATCAGATCGCAGCAGTCGCACATGATCGTTTCTGATTTTCTTGTGCCTCAGCTTGTGCAACGCAGCACCTTTGAGATCAACGACGAAGAGGCGACACGGGAAAGCAAGCATCGACTGAAAATCTTCGAGGAGAAAGCGAAAGAGCAGGGGTTATCCTTGGAAGAATACGGGCAAAAAGAATTTGGCGTCTCGACCATGGACGAGGGAGAAGTGCGCCAGTATGTCCTCTATCTCGGACGGACGTCATTTCTATTTCGCATTCTCGCGCAAGAATACTTGAGACAAAGAGGTGTCACGCTCGATGTCGTCTCATACGTTGACTATGTAAAAAGCATCGCTGAAACGACAGGCATAGAAGAAGACAAAGTCCGCGAGGTTCTCCCGATCCACGTCTATATGGATGAAGTGCCGACGGTATCAATGCTTGATGAAATGGCTGCGTGGGTGTATTCGCAGATTACGTTTGACGAGTAGCAAAGCTACTTATTCTTACGGTATGTGATGTACTGATAGCCTGTTCTTGAACATCATTAAGAATTAACCCGGAAACACCTTCGTTACAGTGTTTCCGGGTTTTGTGTGCGTTACAGTAAAATAAATTGGTATCGTCCGTGAGTTTCACGCGTTCAAGAAGTGATAAACTTCCCTTGTCGCGATGCCGGATTATTCTTTATTTTGCGAGTTTAATTCTCAACTGTTTCAACATATCTTCTGTCATGGCGGCGAGGTCGTAGTCGGGCTTCCAATCCCATTCTTCGCGCGCGCAGCTGTCGTCCATTGAATTGGGCCAAGAGTCGGCGATCGCTTGACGAACGGGGTCAACGTTGTAGGAGAGCTCAAAGTCGGGAAGATGCTTTTTGATTTCCTTCTCCATATCTTCCGGAGCGAAGCTCATTGCCGCGATGTTGAAAGCATTCCGGTGGATCAGTCGATCGGGATTGGCTTCGAGCAGCATGGTAAAAGCCTTCAGGCAATCCGGCATATACATCATGTCCATCTTCGTTCCGGCTGCGATGTAGCTTTCGTAGCGGTTATGCAAGATCGCGTCGTAGTAGATGTGGACGGCGTAGTCCGTCGTACCGCCGCCGGGCAAGGCTTTGTAGGAAATTAAACCCGGGAGGCGTACGCCGCGCGTATCGACACCGAATCGCGTGTAGTAGTAATCGCAGAGCAATTCGCCCGCCACTTTCGTGACGCCGTAGATCGTGTTCGGACGTTGGATTGTGTCTTGAGGCGTGTTATCTGGCGGGGTGGAAGGACCGAATGCGGCGATAGAACTCGGCGTAAAGACTTGGATGCCGTTCTCCCTCGCGACTTCAAGGACATTGTAGAGCCCATTCAAGTTGACATTGAACGCGTGTTGCGGTTTTACCTCGCCAACGGCGGACAGTATCGCTGCAAGATGGACGATGGTGTCGATTTTGTATTTATTACATATTTCCGCCAATCGATTGGCATCGAGGACATCGAGCAGCTCGAACGGTCCTCCGTCGATGACTTCAGGAAAATCTTTTTTTGTGCGGTTGGAGGCGACGACATTTTCGTCACCGTATTCTTTGCGAAAATGCAGTGTTAATTCCGTGCCGATTTGACCGAGACAGCCCGTCAATAAAACTTTTCTCATAACTCCCCTCATTCCTTACCAAACAGTGTGCAAAAAAGCCAATGAACAAGATACAGTGAATAAACACGTCGTGTATACAATTTTATCATAGAGGCGCGGGTCATTCATCTGGATGAATGATCGGCATACAAGATCAACACATTATGCTTGCTTAAGGAAGAATTGAAAGGAATTGCATTTTGGCAATGTCTGAAAAATGGAAAAGCCTTTCCATTAACTAGTATTGTTCTCGTCAAACAAAAAGCTCATTTGCTCAGAGTACTCACTCGTCTTTCCTGTAGCATTTGAGTACGTTGCCCAATCGGGAGCGTAGTCTTCTTCAGCTTGGTTGCCCCACATGGTCCAGCCATCTCTTACGCCACGAGCAAAAAGCTCAATATAAGGTCCCGGTGAGCAAGCTTCAATCAAATCAACAAACTCGCAAGGCTTTCTGCTGTGTTCGCGTTTTCTGCTCCGCAACAGATTGACCTGTGATCGTCCTGGTGCAAGAGTTCTTGCATTTTGCCCGCGTATGCCGAACAACAGTATTTCTGTGACATTTCTGAAATAAAAACCAACACCACGACCATCCGGGAATCCGTCTTTTCTCACCTTTTCCCATATCAAGTTTGTCTTGTATTCAAACCCCCACGCAGACATAACCTCTAACCCCTCCGGGAGTAAAGCATTAGGAACCCATAAATATAAATGGGCAGTATCCTCAGCCAGAGACGGGACGGGTAAAGATTTAATCTCTTCCAAGTCCATTGTAGGATAGCGGTTTAGACGATGGTGTTCAGGGGCAACTTTCCCGGTTCGATTTTGGAATCGCCAAGGAGGGTCCGCGTAGATTGTTGCGAACTTTCTGCCTTGGACAAAATTGAGAAGGTCATTATTCGTCATGGAGAGTCTCGTTTTCTAGATCCGCAATACAGCCGGATTTAATCGCGACGATGAACAGGGGACAGCCTCCGTGTCGACGTGTTCGGATGCGTGGCAACAACTTGCCAATCCAAGTCGTACTCGCTCCGTATTTTTTCATGATTCCAAGAGATTGAAAAACCGGATTTAATGACACATCTCGAGTAATTATGCCTCCAACGTCTATGATCCCGGTTTCGTAGAAAGCTCGGAAAGCATACAAATCGCGATCAAAAGTTTGATCTTTTGAGTTCCATTCCATGTCAAAAGCTACCTTGCCCTTAACATAATCGATCAAGTACCCGTCCATGTAATCGGGGATTACAAATTGACGCTCTTCAGTGGGGCTACGCATGATGTGCTTGACATAGAGATCTGCCGATATTCTAGACTCGCGCCAAGAAGGTCTCAAGTAGGATGCAAACCGTTTTGGAATTTTAGATTCGGAACCGCCGCCTACAAGCAAATCACTCTTGAGAATATAGAATTTGTCAAAAGCATCCAATAGCTCCTTGAACTCAACGGGATGTGCATACTTCAAAATCTCAAAAGCATTGTTGAACGAATAGAAATCATATTTCTCATTGCTTTCAAAAGGGTTAAAGTCCATAGCAGCCTCATTCACCGTTTAACTGAATTCTATTATAGCATTGCAGGTATTTTTTCATTGAAGAAAACGCAGCAAGAACTGCAGTCGCCCGACAAAAAAGACAGGCAATTAGCAGGAGTACCTGACTCAATACAGTCCGTAATGGTGAAAAAGAAGATTGAGTATAAGCTTATTTGTGCGCAGCATTTATGAGTTGTGCCAGAAACGCTTTTACCTCCTTCGTTATATCTGCGGTGACATTGTGCTTTTTATGAGTGTCGGAGTTTTTGTATGATTTCAAATAGCTGTTGAAGTGTGATCCGTTAGGGTGATCGCGAATGAATAATCGAGTTGCGATTGTATACAAAAATCGTATATAATAACTGAGCAGTCGTCGCATCAGCATTTTCAGATATGCATACCATTTGGAGACACGGCGATTGCAACTTGACAATTCAATGACAATAGAGGAGCAATGGATGGGTAAACACGGCGTCCAACCCGGGCCGGGGTCGTGTTGAAGTGTCCATTGCCGAAGGGAGACAGGGTGCCCGCCCGTTGACCCTGGTAAGCCGGACAAAGGACGGTTTACTGTCATGCTTGAGCATGGAGCGCTATGCGGTTTTTGATAAAACGCGGCGCTTTATTTTTTGAGTAAAGAATGACGCAGTAAAGGAGTGACGAGATGGAAGCAATGATACGTGTACGCATCGGTGCGGGAGACGCCCATTACGGAGGGCAACTTGTTGACGGTGCCCACATGCTGAAATTATTCGGCGATGTGGCGACGGAGCTGTTAATTCGGCGTGATGGAGACGAGGGGCTTTTCCGGGCGTATGACAGCGTGGACTTTCTCGCGCCTGTCCGTGCCGGCGATTTCATTGAGGCGCGAGGTCGAATCGTTGAGGAGGGGAACAGCTCGCGGCGTATGGAGTTTGAAGCGTGGAAAGTGATCGCGCCGAGACCCGATATTTCCGAATCGGCGGCAGACGTATTGGAAGAACCCGTTCTCGTCTGCAAGGCGACGGGTACTTGTATTACACCGAAAGCAAATCAAAGAAAATAAAAGAGGGGGATTATTCATGTCAAAAATTATCATCACGGCGGCAATCAGCGGTGCGGAGGTCACGAAGGAGATGAATCCCGCCGTTCCGTATACGGTGGAAGAGTTTGTCAGAGAGGCAAAGGCGGCGGCGGACGCCGGTGCGGCGATTATCCATTTACACGCGCGCGAGGACGACGGCACACCGACACAGGATCGCGAACGTTTCAGGGTTCTGATCGATGCGATTCGTGAAGCTTGTCCGACGGTCATCATTCAACCATCGACGGGCGGAGCGACAGGGATGACGGCGGAGGAAAGGCTTCAGCCAACCGAACTCAACCCGGAGATGGCGAGTCTCGACTGCGGAACGATGAATTTCGGCGGCGACGAGATCTTTGTCAACACGGAAAACATGATTATCGAATTTGCCGCTAGGATGAAAGAGCGCGGGATCAAGCCTGAGCTCGAGTGTTTTGACAAGAGCCATATCGATATGGCGATGCGTCTCGTCAGAAAAGGTCATATTGAGGGTCCGCTTCACTTCAACATTGTTCTCGGCGTCAATGGCGGCGCAGCGGCGACACCGCGCGATCTGCTTTTCATGCGCCATTCGCTGCCTCCCGAGGCGACGTTTACCGTCTCGGCGGTCGGTCGTCATCAGCTGCCCTTGAACGTGATGGCGATGGTCATGGGCGGGCATCCGCGTACGGGGTTGGAAGATAATCTCCAATACAGCCGCGGAGTCAACGCGAACAACGGCGAACTTGTGGCGCGTCTGGTGCGTATCGCGCATGAACTGGGATTGGAAGTTGCGACACCGGAGGAGGCGCGTGAAATCCTCAAGATGCCTCCGCTCAAATAAGAAGCAGACGAAGGGGGAAAATATACATGGCTATGGGAAGTAAATACGGGGCACACCGCGTTCTCGAACCGAAAGGACTCCTGCCGCAGGCGGCGGACAAAATCGACAACACCATGACGATTTACGACAATGAAATTCTCGTCGACGTGTCGGCGCTCAATATTGACGCGGCAAGTTTTCGTCAATTGTGGGAGGCGGCGGATGCCGATGAAGAACGGTTAAAAGATTCAATTTTGGCGATTGTCAACGAACGCGGCAAGATGCAAAATCCGGTGACGGGTTCGGGCGGCATGCTCATGGGCTCAGTTGCCGCGATCGGCAGCGCATTGCAAGACCGCGACCTCAAGGTAGGCGACCGCATCGCGACGCTCGTGTCGCTCTCGTTGACGCCGTTGCATATTGAGGAAATTACGGCGGTATTTCCGGAGATTGAGCGCGTCGAGGTGAAGGGGCAGGCAATTTTGTTCGAGAGCGGCATTTACGCGAAGCTTCCCGCCGATATGAGCGAAAACCTCGCATTGGCGGTGCTTGATGTCGCCGGCGCCCCTGCGCAGACGGCGAGAATTGTCAGTCCTGGCGACAGCGTGCTCATTCTCGGTGCGGGCGGTAAAAGCGGTATGCTCTGCGGTTACGAGGCGATGAAACGTGTCGGTCCCTGTGGGAATGTCGTCGGGATGAGCAGAAATGATCGTCCGAAGAACACTTTGCTCAAGAACGGACTCGTGCACAAGTTCTTTGTCGCGGATGCACAGAATCCGACAGAGGTACTCGAGAAGGCGCTCGCCGCCAATGACGGCAAGGAATACGACGTCGTCATCAACGTTGTCAACATCGACGGAACGGAAATGTCGTCGATTCTGCCGGCAAAAGAGGGCGGGCTCGTGTACTTCTTCAGTATGGCGACGAGCTTTACGCGTGCGGCGCTCGGCGCAGAAGGTGTGGGCAAGGATGTCACGATGATTGTCGGCAACGGCTACACAAAAAATCACGCCGAGTTTTCGTTGCAGGTGATGCGCGAAAGTGAAAGTCTGCGGCGCATTTTCGAGACGATGTACGCCTGAGGACATATTGCGAGAATTGAAGCCGACTGTTGCTTTGAAGTGGCTGGCTCGATGAGGTGCAGGAAGGGGGAATCTGAACATGAAAGCAGAAGATAAATACATCAACAAAAACGGCGCGATGAGAAGGTCTGAAATTTTCGGAGATGTGACGGATGAGCAGTGGCATGATTGGCGTTGGCAAGTGAAACATCGCATCACGACGGTCGATGTGCTGCGAAAGCTTCTTCCCCTGACGGATGAAGAGGAGCGAGGTGTGGCGGAGGCTTTACTCCAATTTCGCATGGCGATCACGCCGTATTATCTGACATTGATCGACCCCGACGATCCTTACGATCCCGTGCGCAAGCAGGCTGTCCCGACCGTGCATGAAGTGTCAGCTTCGGAGGAGGATATGGAGGATCCGCTTCAAGAGGATGTCGATTCGCCCGTGTTCGGATTGACTCACCGCTACCCGGACCGCGTTCTTTTCCTCGTTACCGATATGTGCTCCATGTACTGCCGCCACTGCACGAGGCGCCGCCTTGCAGGACAAACGGACGGTGCGCGCACGAAAGAGGAAATAGACGCCTGCATCGATTATATTCAAAGCAAACCGCTCGTCCGCGATGTCTTGCTCTCAGGCGGTGATGCCATTCTGATGAGCGACGACCGACTCGAATACATCATCAAGAAGTTGAGGTCAATCGACCACGTCGAGATGATTCGCATCGGCACAAGAGCCCCTGTCGTGCTTCCGCAGAGAATCACACAGGGACTTTGCGACATGCTCAAAAAATACCATCCGATTTATGTCAATACGCATTTTAACCACCCGAACGAGATAACGCCGGAAAGCCGCGCGGCGTGTGAGCGGCTGAACGATGCAGGTATCCCCGTTGGCAACCAGTCCGTTTTGCTTAGAGGCGTCAACGACTGCGTCCACGTGATGCGTAAGCTCGTGAACGGTCTCGCGTGGATTCGCGTGAAACCTTATTATCTTTATCAGTGCGACCTGTCGCGCGGGATCGCCCATTTTAGGACGAGTATTTCCAAGGGAACTGAGATTATCGAAGGTCTTCGCGGTCACACGTCGGGCCTGTGCGTGCCGACATTCGTCGTCGACGCGCCTGCCGGCGGCGGCAAGATCCCTGTGATGCCCGACTACGTCATCTCCCGAGGTCCCAATCGCGTCATTCTTCGAAACTACGAGGGATTGATCTCCGCGTACACGCAACCGGCCGCGTACGAGAGCGAGTGTCATTGTCCTGTCTGCACCGGGAAGGAAAAAATTAAGATGATCGGCGTCTCGGGGTTGCTCGAAGGTCAGGAGCTCGCGATTGAACCGAAGGAGCTTCTCCGAAAAATCAAAGTTGACGAAGGCGTCAACTACATTTAACGGGTGAATCTCTTGAAGAGCGATCTGCGTCATTCACCTGAGTTTCTTGTCGACGCTCTCGGACTCGACAGCCTTCGTTCGCTTGCGATCATCGGGATGGGCAAGAATGCCGGCAAGACGACCGTCCTCAACCATCTCTTGAATGCCATTCGGCAAATGAAATCGAAGAGAGTTGTCGCCGTCACGTCGATCGGTCTCGACGGAGAAGACGAAGACATCGTTACCGGGGGTGTAAAGCCGCGTATTTATCTCACGGAGGGAGCATTGCTCGCGACGTCGTGCGGTTCGCTTAACAAATGTGACGCTGTAATCGAGATACTCGCTCTAACGGGAATTCATTCGGCGACCGGTGAAATAGCGATCGGGCATATGCGAACGAATGGTTACGTTGAATTGGCAGGTCCTTCCATCGCTCGCGACGTGGCGACGTGTGAACGTTATTGCCGTGAAATGGAAGAAAATTGCCTTTTCATCGTCGATGGCGCTTTGTCGAGAAAATCACCTGCCGGCGGCGGGTTGACGGAGTCGGCTATTCTCGTAGCCGGGGCAGCTAATGCGTCATCACTTGAAGCACTTGCCACGGAGACGGCGAGACAAGTTTTGTTTCTCACGCTGCCGTCCGTGGGAGAGCAGAAAAAAGATAAATTCCGCGAATCGATGGAAGAGCATCCGACCCACCGCGCTATCTTTTTGTCGGTAGCCGATGATCCGGCGGCATTGCGCGCGGAGCGCGTGTCTTCGCCGTCGGAAAGAACAGCGCGATCGAGGTCGTTGCCGCTAGGTTCTGTCATCGGAGAGGGAAAAACGATTGCTCTTGAACTCAGAAAAGACGATACGGCGCTTCTGTTGAGAGGGGCGATTACCGATAATGTGTTGGAATATTTGCTGTCCGACAGCGATTTTGCCGATATGACGCTCGTCGCGGAAGACGGGACGCGATTTTTCCTCAGTGACAAGGCGGTGCGACAGCTGAGACAGCGATCGGTCGATCTTGCTGTTCTGTCGGAATTGTCACTTCCGCTCATCTGCGTTAACCCGATGCGTCGAGACGGGTCGACCGTCGAGCGTGAAGACATACTGGAGGCGATCAAATCCGTCGTGGACGTCCCCGTATGCGAACTCGGTCCTGCGCTCGTTTGACGAACGCCAAAAAAGTGGAAGGTGAATTATGCTGATTATAAGCCGCCATGACGAAGAGAGATTAGGACTCCCGCAGGTGCTTGACGCCTGTCGCTGTTATTCGCCTCAAGGTCGTCGATTGAAGGCGAAGCGCACGTTCTACGCACCCTCCGATCGCGCGTCGCTCTCAAAAGAATTCGATGCGATCGAATCGCTCATCGCATTTCTCAACGAACATCCGACGGACGTGCGTCGCGCCGCGGTAACGCTCGGAAGATTTCGCGATTTGCTGGGAACACTCTCTGGACTTGAAAAAAAGCGCCCGCTCGAAGTGACGGAACTTTTCGAGGTCAAGCAGGCGCTGCAGCTTTTCCGCGAATTATCGGCGATGGAGCCGTTGCTCCGTGCCGCCTCGGTCGATGTGACAGCTATGCCGGAGGCTGAAGCGTTACTCGACCCGGGCGATCGAAAGACGATAGGATTTTATCTCTATGACGAGTATTCCCCACGTCTTGCCGAGTTGCGACAACAACGCTCTTCCATCGAGCGGCAAATGGAATCGTGTGAGTCGTCTCAGCGCGAATCGTTGTTGGCGGAAAGGGCATCGCTCGTCGCGGAGGAAGAGCGTGAAGAGGCGGTTGTCCGAACTCGATTGACGGGTGCGTTAGCGATCTATCTTGAGGCGTTAAAGGAAAACTTCTCGGCTGTCAGCGTTCTCGACTTTCGTCTCGCGCGCGCAGTCCTGGCGGACCAGTGGGGTGCGGGGAAACCGTCGCTCCTCGGCGATGGCGATCATGCAACGCTCGAGAATATGAGTCATCCCGTTATAGAGGAGGATCTGCGAAAGAGGGACGCGATCTTTGTCCGACAATCTGTCTCGCTTCCGCCGGGAACGACCGTTCTGTCGGGACCGAATATGGGCGGCAAATCGGTCGCCCTGAAATCGATGACCTTGGCGCTCGTCCTTATCCAACTCGGATTTTACCCGTCCGCTACAGTGTCGGCGACACCTCTATACGACTTTATCAGCTACAGCTCGGATCATCTCGATACGACGAAGCGCGGTTTGTCCACTTTTGGCAACGAGATCGTCAGGATTCGCGATGATGCCGCACGCGCCCGAAAGGGTCGAGGACTTGTCGTGATGGACGAGCCTTGCCGCGGGACAAATCCGGAAGAGGCGACGGCTCTCGTCGGAGCGTTGGCTCGGTTTTACGGCAAACAACGGGGATCGTTTGTTATCTCGACGCATTACCGCGTTCCCGCCGGCGACGGTATCGCGCACGTGAGGATTCGCGGGATTCAGTCGGAAGCGCTGGATGCCATGTCGCCGGACGGCGTTCCCGAGTCGGATCGCGATGCCATCCGAAGGATCGAGGCTTTGATGGATTATCGCATTGAGCGCGTTGAGGGGGGTGCGCCCGTCCCGACCGACGCGATTCGCATCGCGGAACTTCTCGGATTGGACGAAGATATTCTCGCCTTCATCGATGACGTGAACGGAAAAAGCGGGGCTGCAAAAGAGGAAGAGCGGACATCGCAAAAGTGATAGGGGGAATCCATGGCGGAATTGAGGATCAATTGGGATAAGGTGGCAAAAGCGCGGGAAGCTTCTTCTGCCATCGCCGACGACGTCAACGACCAACTCAGTCGGTTTACAACGGTGACGGTCGAACGATCCGTCGCGCGCCTGTTCGGGATCGACGGTGTCGACGCGTTCGACGTTCCGCTCTCCAATATCGTCGTCGACCACTTGAAAGACAAAAATGTCTTAGGCGAAGGTGTTGCCTACTGGCTCGCTCAAGGCGTTCTGTCGTCCGGTTTATCTCAGCAGGAACTCGCCGAAGGAATCGCGGCAGGTGACGTCGATCTCACACGTTTGGAACATGCCGATCCCTATGCCTGCTCGCTCTGGGCGAGAGAACATGCGGAAAAAGCGCTCGACCGCATACGAGACAACAAGAGATTCCGCAACGAAAAGATAGAGCAATTCGGTGAGCGGCCGAGTCCGCTTCTCTACGCCATCGTGGCGACCGGCAATATATACGAGGATATCGTGCAGGCGAAGGCCGCCGCGCGCCAAGGCGCCGACGTGATCGCCGTGATCAGGACGACAGGGCAGAGTCTGCTCGACTATGTCCCCTATGGCGCGACGACGGAGGGTTTCGGCGGGACAATGGCGACGCAGGAGAACTTTCGGCTGATGCGCGCGGCGCTCGATGAAGTCGGTGACGATCTCGGTCGTTACGTGCGACTATGCAATTACTGCTCGGGGCTCTGTATGCCCGAGATCGCGGTCATGGGAGCCTTTGAGCGTCTCGACGTCATGCTGAATGACGCGCTTTACGGGATTTTGTTCCGCGACATCAACATGCAGCGCACACTCATCGATCAGAGCTTTTCGCGCATGGTGAACGGAGCCGCCGGCATCATTATCAATACGGGCGAAGACAATTATCTGACGACGGCAGACGCGTGGGAGGCGGCGCACACGGTGCTCGCTTCACAGTTTATCAACGAGCAGTTTGCGCTGCGCGCCGGAATGGCGGAGGAACAGATGGGGCTCGGGCACGCCTTTGAAATGAATCCGGAATTAGAAAACTCTTTTGTCTATGAGCTTGCACAGGCGCAAATGGCGCGACAGATTTTCCCGAAAGCGCCTCTTAAGTATATGCCTCCGACGAAATACATGACAGGGAATATTTTCAGGGGGCATATTCAAGACGCGCTGTTCAATGCCGTGACGGTCCTGACGGATCAGCGCTTTCTCTTGCTGGGCATGATGACGGAAGCGATCCATACGCCGCATATGTCCGATCGCGCGTTGGCGATTGAGAATGCCCAATACATCAAGCGCGCGATGGCTGATTTCTCATCGGAAATTGAATACAAGGAAGGCGGTCTGATGGAGCGGCGCGCCGATCAAGTCTTAAGCGAGGCGCTGGAGCTTTTGGAAAACATTCGTGTCGATGGGCTTTTTCATGCGATCGAGATGGGTCTGTTCGCAGGCATCAAGCGTCGCCCTACAGGTGGAAAGGGGCTCGACGGCGTCATCGCAAAAAGCGAACGCTACGACAATCCCTTTGTCGACTTGTTTTTAGCTGAGCAAAAAGGGGAGCAAAAGTAATATGAAACATCGGATACCGGAACACGAGGGGGAAGACGCGATGTCGACTCAACACCGAGTGAAACCTTACGGCGACACGATGAATGACGGTCGCGTTCAGGTGAGTTTCACGTTGCCCGTGCCCGACGGCGATCGCGCCGTCGAAGCCGCAAGAGAAATCATGCTCTCCATGGGATTAACGGACCCGGTGATCGCGTGGCACGAGGCGCTCGACGAGGGATTCACGTTTTTTGTCGCCTACGGATCGCATGAAAAGGGAATCGATTATTCAAAGATAAAGGTCCAAACGGTCGATGTTCATGTCATGAGCATGGAGGAGGCGGATGCCATGATACGCGAGCGTTTCGGTCGTAAAATCAAAGTGATCGGAGCGAGTACCGGAACCGATGCGCATACGGTCGGAATCGACGCCATTATGAATATGAAGGGTTACGCCGGTCACTTCGGGTTGGAGCGTTACGACATGGTCGAAACGCTCAATCTCGGAAGTCAAGTACCGAACGAAGAGTTCATTCGCGAAGCGATCGCGTTCGATGCCGACGTCATGCTTGTCTCGCAGACGGTGACGCAAAAGGACGTTCACATCCAAAACGTAACGGAGCTCGTCGAGTTGTTGGAAGCTGAATCGGTGCGGGAGCGCTTTCTGCTCATCCTCGGCGGTCCCCGCGTGACGCACGAGCTGGCGAAGGAACTCGGCTGCGACGCGGGATTCGGTCCCGGCAAATATGCGGATGACGTCGCCAGTTATTTCGTGACGGAACTTGACAAGAGACGACAGGCGGAGTAAAACCTTTCGCTTACGTGACCGGGTCGGAACGGTACGAGTAAAGAGATAGAATTCACCCGGTCGGGTAAAGCACTTTGTTTACGCGCAAGGTGTACACAAATGAGAAGGAGTGGAAAGAGTGAGGGAGATATTGTGGCGACCGAGCGAGGCTCGCATCAATGCATCGGAAATGAAGTCATTTATGAAGCAGTTAGAAGAGCGTCGAGGCTTGACTTTTTCCGGCTATCGCGAACTGCATCAATGGAGCATCGACAACCCGGAATTGTTCTGGGATGAACTGTGGTTTTTTTTCGACATTATTACATCGCGCCATTACGACGCGGTCGTCGACGACTTGTCGAAGTTCCCGGGGGCGGAGTGGTTTCCAGGCGCAAAACTGAACTATGCGGAGAATATGCTCCGCGATAGACGAAGTGATAAGATCGCCATCATTTTCAGAGGCGAGAACCACACGCGCCGCACACTCACCTGGCGCGAACTTCGTGACGAGATTGAGCGTCTCGCCACTTCTATGCGGGCGGAAGGAATTGAACCCGGTGATACCGTCGCCGCGTATATGCCCAATATGCCGGAGACGATTATCGCGATGCTGGCAGCTTCCGCCGTCGGAGCCGTCTGGTGTTCTTGTGCCACGGATATCGGACCGACGGCGGCGATCGACCGACTCGGACAAATCGAGCCTAAGCTCCTTTTCACTGTGGACGGTTATACGTACAAAGGTCGTCCTTTCGACGTGACGGAACGCGCCGCTGAAGTGGCTGCCGGTATCCCCAGCGTGGAGCGTGTTATTTTCGCACATTATGCCGGCGACCGCGACCAAGTTCGAGCGGTACCGAACGGCGTCGGTTGGGACGAATACCTTGCCGCCGACGCACCGGAATCGTTTGCATATGAACAACTGCCTGCCTCGCACCCGCTCGTCGTGATGTTCTCTTCGGGGACGACGGGAAAACCGAAATGCATGGTGCAATCTCAAGCGGGTCTTCTCATTAATCAACTCAAGGAAATCTCGCTGCATCACGATGTGACGGAAAAAGACCGCATGCTCTATATCACGACGTGTTCGTGGATGATGTGGAACTGGATGCTCGCCGCGCTCGGGACGGGGTGTTCTCTCGTCCTGTTCGACGGCAACCCCTCTTACCCCGACACGTCGGCGATTTGGAAAATTCTCGAAGAGGAGAAGGTGACGCTCTTCGGGCTTTCGGCAAGTTACATCCATGCCCTCATGGCGGAAGGGTTCGTGCCGAAAGACCATGCCGATCTCTCGCACCTCCGCAACATCTCGCAGACTGGTTCCGCGCTTTCCGCCGCAGGCTTCAAGTATGTCTACGATTCGATCAAGAGCGATCTGCATTTCTGCTCGATTGCGGGCGGCACCGACATCAACGGGTGTTTTTGTCTCGGCAATCCGTTGGAACCTGTCTACAGCAATGAGCTTCAGTGTATTGGACTCGGCGAACCGGTCAAAGCGTTCAACGACAAGGGCGAGAGCGTATACGACGAGCAGGGCGAGCTCGTCTGTACGTTCCCGATCCCGTCCATGCCGATCTATTTCTGGGACGACGCTGACGGACAGAAATATCACGACGCATATTTTGATGTGTTTCCCGGCGCTTGGCGTCACGGCGATTACATTAAAATACACTCCGATACGGGTGGCGTGACCTTTTACGGTCGATCCGATTCCATCCTGAAACCGTCCGGCGTGCGTATCGGCACATCGGAAATTTACGCGCAAGTTCAAAAAGTCGACGAGGTACAGGATTCGCTGGCTGTCGGGCAACAATATGAAGACGACGAGCGCGTCATCTTGTTCGTACAGATGAAAGAGGGGGAAGTCTTGACGGCTGACGTCGCCAAACGGATTCGCGCGGAGCTTCGCAGGAACGCCTCGCCTCGCCACGTCCCGAAGCTTATTATGGAGACAAATGACATTCCAAAGACGTTGAACGGTAAAATAGTAGAAAGCGCCGTGACGAATATCTTGCATCGGCGCAAAGTGACGAACCGCGATGCGCTTCAGAATCCGGAGATTCTGGATTTCTTCGAATCGCTTTTGCCGCTTTTGGAGGCGCCCGAAGCGGAGACGATGGCATCCGAACTCGTGTTCTAGTAGTTTGCCCGAACCGTGACCCTGTGCCATAGCGGGTAGAGGGCATCCGGGAGAAGAAGCTGCTGTCGCACAAAGGCAGACTCATGATAGATAATAGGCGTGTTCGACATATTTTTTGACCGAAATAGAAAGGGATAGAAAATGAAAGTGTTTTTGGCAGGTTGCGGCACGATGGGAGCAGGGATCGCGCAGACGTTTGCGGTCAGCGGTCACGAAGTCGTCATGTTCGACCGGACGATGGAGTTCGTCGATCACGGGTATGCGATGATCGAAAAACAACTGAGAAGACAGGAAGAGAGAGGGCGAATGACGGCGGAAGAAGTCAACGCGGCACTCTCGCGCCTCTCGCGCTCTGTCGATTTGAACGACGCATCCGACGCGTCGCTCGTTCTGGAGGCGATTTTTGAGGATATGAGCGCCAAACGCGAACTTTTCGAAGCGCTCGATGCCATTTGCGCTCCCGATTGCCTGTTCGGCAGCAACACCTCTTCGCTCTCCATTACGGAGATGGCGAGCGGTCTTCAACACGAGGAGCAGTTTCTAGGTATTCATTTCTTTAATCCTGCGCCCGTGATGAAACTCGTCGAGATTATTCGCGGAGATGCCACGAGCGAGGAGACGATGGGAGTCGCGCTTGACCTTGTGCGTTCGATCGGCAAAGAACCTGTCATCTGCCGCGAGAGTCCGGGATTTATCGTCAACCGCATCCTGATTCCGATGATCAACGAGGCGGTCGAGCTGTTGGATCGCGGCGTCGCAAGTCGCGAGGACATCGACCAGGCGATGAAACTGGGAGCGAACCATCCGATGGGACCGCTCGAGCTCGCTGACTTCGTCGGCATCGACATCGTGTTGGCAATTATGGATGTCCTGTACAGCGAGACGGGTGACCCGAAATACAGACCGAGTCTTATGTTGAAACGTCTTGTGCGCGCCGGCAAGCTCGGCAGAAAATCGGGTGAAGGATTTTATCAATACAAGAAATAAAAGAATGGACGATTAACGATGAAAGAAGTTGTGATTGCAAGTGCCTGCCGTACGGCAGTCGGTAAATTCGGAGGAACGCTCGCGTCGGTGCCCGTTGTAACGCTCGGAGAGGTTGTGATGCGTGAAGCGTTGACACGCGCGGGAATCGGCGGCGATTTAGTCGATGAAGTTCTGATGGGCTGTGTGCTTGCTGCCGGTCAAGGACAGAACGTCGCGCGTCAATCCGCCATGGCAGCCGGACTGCCTCCGAGCGTTCCCGCGACGACGATCAACAATGTCTGCGGCTCGGGATTGAAAGCTGTCAATCTTGCCGTGTCGCTGATCCGCAGCGGTGAAGTCGATGTCGTCATCGCCGGCGGCATGGAGAATATGTCGGCAGCGCCGTTTCTGCTCGACAAGGCGCGATACGGTTACAGGATGGGGAACGGCACGCTCGAAGACAGCATGGTCAAGGACGGTCTTTGGGATATTTTCGGCGATTATCATATGGGGGTCACGGCGGAGAACGTGGCGGAGAAGTATGGGATTTCCCGCGAAGACCAAGATGCGTTCGCCTTGTCAAGTCAGTTAAAGGTGAAGGATGCGATCGAGAGCGGTCGCTTTAAGGACGAAATTGTCGCCGTACACATCACAGAAAGGCGTCGCGAGTATGATTTCGATGTGGACGAGCATCCTCGTCCCGATTCGACCATCGAAGGGTTTCAAAAACTGCGCCCTGCTTTCAAAAAGGACGGAACGGTCACTGCAGGCAACGCGTCGGGCATCAACGACGGCGCGGCGGCGTTTGTCATCATGAGCCGCGACAAGGCAGATGAGCTCGGCATTGAGCCGATCGCTACCATTCGAGCGGGCGTGTCGGTAGGGCTCGACCCCGCCTATATGGGAATGGGACCGTACTATGCGACGAAAGCGATACTGGAGCGCACGGGGTTGACACTCGATGAGATCGATCTGTTTGAATTCAACGAGGCGTTTGCCTCTCAGGTCGTCGCCGTCGTACGCGAACTCGGTGTCGATCAGGATAAAGTCAACGTCAACGGCGGCGCCATCGCCATCGGACACCCGATCGGCGCCTCCGGAGCCCGCATTCTCGTCACGTTGTTGTACGAGATGCAAAGGCGCAATGCTAAACGCGGACTCGCGTCGCTTTGCATCGGTGGCGGTCAGGGCATCGCAACGATTGTTGAGCGTGCATAATTCATTAAGGGCAATATATATTGCTATACCTAGATCACTTTGAAAGATCACGGTGTAAGTCGCGGATAAGTTGTTTCCGCGATGTCGACCGGCTATGTGCAGGAGAGAAACATGACATTGGTAAAAGTTGAAAAGAAAGAAACCGTCGCGCTTCTCACGATAAACAGACCAGAGGGGCTGAACGCGCTAAACACGGCAGTCCTTAAGGAATTGTCGGATGCGCTCGATACGCTTGCGGAAGACAGCGATTTAAGGGTCCTTGTGGTCACGGGAGCCGGCGATCGCGCTTTCGTCGCCGGTGCGGATATCGGCGAGATGGCGAAGTTGACGCGGGAGGAAGCGGCGTCTTTCGCACGCGTGGGACACGATACGATGGAAAAACTCTCATCATTCCCAGTGCCGACAATCGCCGCCGTGAACGGTTTCGCCCTTGGCGGCGGTTTTGAACTGGCTCTCGCTTGTGACCTGATCATCGCCTCCGCGAAGGCGCGATTCGCTTTCCCGGAGACGGGTCTCGGCATCACTCCCGGCTTTGGCGGAACACAGCGCATCGCGCGCCTCGCCGGACCGATGGTCGCTTGCGATTTGATTTTCACCGGCAGACGCCTCAACGCCGAGCAAGCGTTGGCGCTCGGAATTGTCGCCGAGATCACGGATGTCGAGACGCTTCTCGATCGTGCGATGGAGATTGCAAACACCATCGCCGACAAAGCGCCAGTCGCCATACGGAATGCGAAACGTGCTATCTACGAGGGACTCGGCGGTACACTTTCTGACGGGCTTACGCTTGAGACTAAGTATTTCAGTCAGTGTTTTGATACCGAAGATCAGAAGAACGCGATGCACGCTTTTGTCAATAAAGAGAAAGCGCCGCCTTTTGAAGGTCGATAACGCGCCATGGCGCAGGTCTATGCGTGTTTTCGTGCAATTACTTACTGCGCGATGAAGTGAAGTCATATATAATAAAAGTGTTCTAAAGCAACTGAGGCAACCTGATCAATTTCTTTTTTGAAAGCAACAGGGTCAGGTGTCTTTTTGGCTGTAAAAACTAGATTGATGTTCGGATCCTCTTTTGTGTCCGCCGTTTTTATGCTTTGTCTGTCGAGGAGTGAACTGATGAAAAAACTGAATGCAAAACGCCTGAAACGCCATATGCTTAAAACTTCCGAATTCTGGCAGCTTGATGAGAAATTCCTTGTTATTTCTCCGGATAAAAAGCTACGCACTCTCACAGGCATGGAATCGTTGCCCGAGAGCGAAACGGGCTATCTCGGATATGCCTTTTTGGATGATACGATGCGCGTCGCTTTTCTCGGCGTCTGTGATGAAGAGAACGGCTCGTACAAGTTTTTTGATGGTGATCAAGTGCTTGTCGCTCAGGCTTGGATGTTGCCGACAATGTTGGTGCGCATTGTTAAACCGTCTGAAGAATTGGAAAAACATCCTTTCGTTCAAGGCGTTCTCAGGTTTCATGAGTCTGACGCTCTCCGACGCAGTACTCTCGCACTTCGCCAAATCGACCATCTTCGCGATCCCCTTCGTCCCGCAATCCTGAAAGCGGCATGGATCAAAAACGAAAAGAAGTTGGAGGCAACATTTAACGAAAGTGTCGAGCAATATCTGGAGGTTCTCGCCGCCGCTTATGAACAGGCGGAAATAGAAGGTATCAGGGCGAAAGATGTCGAGGTCGAAGGCGAGCCCGGACCGCTTCCCGTCGATGCCATGGAGGTTGAATTTGTTCGTATCACCGATCTGGTGCCGGCAAACAACGGGACGTGGCGCGCCGTATTGCTTGACAGTATTCCCGGGACAAGAAAAAAGAAGAAAGGTGACGATGTCGCCATTTCGTTGGTGACGACGACTGTTGAGGACGAGAACAGAAGCTACAGTATGCTATTCATCGAGATTGATGCTCCCGTTGAGGACACAAAAATCAACGTCGCTTCGTTCAAGCCTTCCCGCTTGCCTTGGCGTATCGCCTATACGCTGGCTTGTCCCCACTGTGACTTTAAGGATACGTACTATCTCGGTCGAAGCGGCGAAGATCGCTTGATGTTCAAAGAGATTGTGGAAGAGATTCGTTGCGGCAAAGTTGATCCGTTGATCGCGATCGATCTAGTGCAACGCGATGACTGCGAGATCGATTTTTCGCGCGAGCTATACCGTTGTCGCTCCTGCGGAACGCTCGACGTGAAGAGACGCGTGCGCCTTATCACTGAAGATCACACGCTTTCAGCCATGTATTATTGTCTCGAATGTGGGGAACGGATGTCACACGTCAAGCGCGGACATATCGCCTCGCTCGACTGTCCTCAATGCCATGGACAACTGAATCCCGTGGAAGAGGCGCTCTGGGACGGTGTCAATCCGAACTAACTGATTGCATGAAATTGTCGAACGCAACAGATACGGCGATTGAATACAAAGAAACAGGTTCATCCATTTTCATTTTAAGCGCCGACCGGCGTGAAAAATTAATCAATTTGGCTTCTGATCTTATTCGCTTGCCGAGCGAAAATCCGCCCGGTCGCGAAGCACTTGTCGAGCAGTATTTGATTCAATATTGCGAGAAGAGTAATCTTCTTGTCGAACGCATTCCTGTTACATCAAACCGCGCGAATTTAATCGTTACTTTACCGGGCGCAAAAGAAGATGATCCACTTGCTTTCACCGGTCATATGGACGTCGTCCCCGTGTCGCGTGACGAGCGGCTTCGCTGGGAGACAGATCCATATGATCCTGTTGTTCGGGATGATCGGTTGATCGGACGTGGATCCGCCGATATGAAAGGCGGGCTCGCGTGTGTTCTCTTCGCGATGAGCGAGTATGCCCGCGCCTCGATTCTTCCGAGTCGTACTGTACATCTGCTCGTGACATGTGATGAGGAAGACGCCATGCGCGGATCGCGCGCACTTCTCGAACATCCGCTTATGAGCAAATTGTCCGATCTCGTTGTCTGTGAGCCAACGGGAATGACGCTCTGCCGATCCTCACGCGGTCGGACATTCGGCGAGCTCGTTATACGAGGCAAAACGGCACACGGTTCTCGTCCCGGCGTCGGCGTCAACACGATCGATATTGCCGCCGATATCATCAGCTCTCTTCGGACTCTGAATGCCGATGTGTCGCCCCCTACGTCATTCTGGCAGCCCCTCTCGATTCATGCGTGCGTTGAACCGGACATCATCCCCGATGTTTGCCGTCTACGCCTAGATTGCCGTGTCATGCCGACGAGTTCTTGCGACTATGAGATTGCGCGTCTGAAACATATGCTCGATGCGGTTGAGAGGGCTCATCACGTAAAGACTGAGTTCTCGGTCGAAGACAAAAGAGAACCTTGGACGACGGCTTCAAACCATCGTCTCGTGTTGAGGATTCACTCTTTGGGTGATTTTGAAGAAACGACGTTTTCCGGAAGCACCGATGCCAACGTATTGCTTGAAGCGGGGTTGACGCCGGTGATCATCGGTCCCGGAGATCTCTCCGATGTTCATCACGAGAACGAGAGCGTCTCGCTGAAGGATCTTGAAAGGGCGTTCTCTCTGTACAAAGCACTGATGCAATGATCTGTTTTCACTCCGGAAAAATGGCGACCTTCAGGTTAAGCGATACTTGATTGTTGCACCGCTTAATGAAATTGGGAATGACACCGGTCGAATTCGTGACGAAGACGCTACGAGAATTCATTGAGGTCGAACAGCTCGATCTTCTGCAAAGGGTAGAATAAAAAGGTATGATGAGATAGTAGTGAAGCTGCCTTCTCTAATTATTGAAGCAGAGCGATTTTTTGAGGTGGGATTGGATGAACCAGGAATATTATCTTCGACAGTTGGAAGAAGAGCTCGTTGTAGCACTTGGTTGCACGGAGCCGGTATCCGTCGCGTTTGCTGCAGCGTTGGCGCGAAAAGAAGCGGGATGCGACGAGCCGATTGAATCGATTGAGTTACAGGCAAGTGTCAACATCTATAAAAATGCGATGAGCGTTTTCATTCCGGGGACAAACGACATGGGCGCGGCGATGGCTGCCGCTCTTGGCGCCGTTGGAGGCGACCCTTCTCTCGATCTGCAAGTTCTCCAAAATATCTGTGAAGAGGATATCATCACGGCTCGCAAGCTTTGTGCCGAGGGCAAGGTTTCGCTTGATCTCGCCCCAAGGGGCGCGCCTTCTTTGTACATCGATGTCACGGTCCATACGAAGAATCATCGTGGACGGGCGGTCGTGGCATGGAAGCACGATCTTATTATGGAACTGGAACGCGACGGCGTTCCCACTTTTTTGAATGACACAAGTCAAGTCCAAGAATTGACCGACTCGATTACCGTCGATGATTTGCGCGATATTTGGGATTTCGCGACGAAGGTGGATGTCGATAAGTTAGACCTTATTCGACAGACGATCGATCTGAATGACAAGATTGCCGTTGAAGGGATGTCGGGTTCATATGGACTTGAAGTCGGGCGCTCTATTGCGAAATCGTGCCGCGGAGGAAAGGATGTCCCCGAGGTAGAGAGCTGTTCTTTGTCCGATTATTGCGCCGCATGGACTGCCGCAGCGACCGATGCGAGGATGGTCGGCGTGTCGCTTCCCGTCATGAGCAATTCCGGGAGCGGAAATCAGGGACTCACGGCGACGATACCTGTCTTAAGTGCGGCGCGTTATCTCGGCAGCACCGAAGAAGAGCTTCTCCGGGCGCAGACTTTGAGCCATCTCATTGCAGTTCACGTAAAAAAGAGTTTCGGTCGCCTCTCACCGCTCTGCGGCGCGACGGCTGCTGCAGTTGGTGCAAGCGCAGGCATCGTGATGCTGCAGGGCGGAGATATTGAACACGTGATTGCTGCCGTGCAAAATATGTTCGGTACGGTGACCGGCATGATTTGCGACGGAGCGAAACCGGGTTGTTCCTTGAAAGTATCCGCTTGCATTTATGCGGCTGTCCAAGCGGCAGTCGTCGCCATGCAGGGCAAGCAGATTGCTCCGACAGATGGCGTGATCGAGTGTGATGTTGAAGAGACAATTAAAAATATGGAACGTATCTCGAAAGAGGGCATGGACAACATGGACGAACTGCTGTTCAACATCATGATGAACAAAAAGAATGAAAACGCATAACGACCAACCGTTTCGCTGTCAATAGATTTTGTCCGTTGCCGAAATCATTTTGCGGAACATGAAAGAGAATGCAAAACGTAAGGAAGTACCCATGATTATTGATGAACTGATGAAATATGCTGCGCCTGAAGCCGGAACTCAGGTCATAAAGGACATTCGTATCGGTCTAGGTTATACGTGTGTAGAACTAAGCGGTGGCGGTTGTGGTTTAGCTTATACCTTTCGCCGTGATGCAGGTCATACTTGTTCTGTCTTAGGAACCGCCGGCACTTTGCTTGGTCTTCCGGCGTCGGACATGCTCACTTGGACCAAATCTGACAATCGGATCAAGGCTGCTCTCGGTCTCGCCACCATCAACGCCTTGATTAACCGCGAGCGTCCTAGTATGACCCGCGCTAATGTCGCGGACGCTCTCGAGTTGCAAAAGCAGGATACCTTCGGCATGGTGGGGGCTTTTCGTCCTATCCTCAAAGAGATAAGATCGCAAGTCGGTAACATATACGTCTTTGAAAATGATATCGAAGACGATAGCGGCTATTATTCATCCGACGATATTCCCCGTTATTTGCCAAGTTGCGATGTCATCGTTCTCACCGCGACGAGTCTTATTAACCATACGATCGATTCAATTCTCGATCATTGTCAAGGTGCCAGAGAAGTCTGTCTTGTCGGACCTTCGACGCCCATGTGTCCCGCCGTTTTTTCCCGACACGGTATCAGTCTGCTGGCGGGCAGTGTGGTTACAAGACCCGACCTAGCCCTGGAAATTGTCAGCCAGGGCGGCGGTACGAGAAATCTTCGACCTGCCATCGAACACGTCCTGGAGAGGATTTAGTGAGCTGTGTTAAGCACCTTTCACCATCGATAAGCGAAAGAAGAGATTTTTTATGAGCGGATGCGTCGCGGTTTGGCAGGTCGTGCTATAATGCACCGTACGGATACATGTCGTGCCGATAGCTAAAGCGTGACAGTATCGACAAGTCCATCGCGCGGGTGTAGTTCAATGGCAGAACATTAGCTTCCCAAGCTAAATACGGGGGTTCGATTCCCCTCACCCGCTCCAAGCAAAGGCGCAACTCCTGAAAAGGGAAGGGCGCTTTTTTCGATATGATCGATATGACGAATAATAGGAGGCGCCTATTAAACAGACATCACGTTGGACAGTTTTGTTACTATTCTTTTTGGTCACTGTCGCTCTTGGGTTTGTATACCAAGGCTTCCCGCCCATTTTGACATTCGCGATTTCTTCGCTCGGTTTGAGCCATGCACAAGCCGGTGCGTTGATGGGCATCTTTTCGCTTCCGGGTATCATTGTCGCTCTCCCGGGGGGCATCCTTGCGACGGCATACGGAGCGAAACGAGTTATTCTTGGAGCGTTGTTCTTTATGACAGGGGGAGTGTTTCTCGTCGCTTTGGCTTCCTCCTTTCCTCTGCTCATTGTCGGTCGACTCATTGCGGGTATCGGCGGGATGACGATTTTTGTTGTGGTTCCTCAGACGCTTTCCGTTTGGTTTTCAGATAAACGGCTCAGCATTGCGATCAGCGTGTATAACAGTGCCATCCCTGTCGCCTTTATTACCGCTTTTAATACGTTCGGAACATTGGCGAAGGTAACGCACTGGCAAGTTCCTATCCGTTTGACATTCATTTACTGTGCTGTCGTGTGTCTATTATTTGCCTGGAAATATCCCGCCAAACCGTCAGTCGAGCCGGAGCGACATAAACCAAATATTCGCGAAAATCTCATGGTTCTGAGAAAGGCAGGGAGTCCCGTATGGCTTTTGTCTTTCGTGTGGATGATGTACCATATAGCGTCTGTTTCCTTCATGACGTTTGCCGGCGATCATTACATCGCGCAAGGTTTTAGTGTCGAGCTGGCGGGGTTCTTAACAAGCCTTTTCATGATGTCCTCGATTTTTCTCGGTCCTGTGCTTGGCGCCGTCATCAGTCGGATCGGCAAGGAAATATATTTTGCCGCGTTCGGTTATACTATGCTGGCGTTTTTTATCTTTCTTGTTCCGAGAAGCGGCATGAACCCGCTCATATTGGTCGCACTGATCGGACTGTCCTCCGTGTTCATTCCCACGCCTGTACTTACTTTGGTACCACGTTATTTGCCGAGCCGTTACTCAGGACTCGGATATGGTCTGTCATCGACGTTGGCGAACGTGGGCGCTTTAATCGGACCCTATTTCGTCGGGCTCATTTATGATCATTTCCGTGATCATGCTAGGGGATTTGATTTGATGGCTTTTTTTGCCATGCTCGGTGCGTTTATCGCACTGCTTGTACCGATTGCCGTTAAAAAGAGCGAGTCACGGAAATCGCATCAGTCTTAGTGATTCGTAAAAACTGTGATGCAAGGAGATGAACCATGACAAAAAAACGAAATGAAGCCCCCTTAATGACTGCAAAAGAGTTCATTGAAAAAGTGCAATCGCTTTTGTCAGACGATGGCGATTCTCAAGGCGTTTCCTTAAAAGAAAGCGTCGAGTTAGCCTTGAAGAACCCACTGCCAAACTTCTGGAATATCATTGAATACGGTGAGGGGAATCCCGGAAAATATGGTAGAAGTGCCCACGAAACGAGATATTCGCGTATGTTGCGATGGCTCCTTGATCCGAAGGAAATCCATAATTGCGGGAACTATCTCGCGCGAAAATTGTTTGAGATAAAAAACGAACGTTTACCGGAGGAAGAGAAAATACTTGCCCGCGACTTAGACAGATTCTTCCCCAAAGGAGAAAAAGGTTGGATACCTGTCGCTGTTGAACCTGAGTGGGAAAGGTTTGATGTGTCGTACAAAGATTCGGATCACAACCTTTTTATCGGAATTGAGGTCAAACAATATGCATCCGAACAACTCACAGGGGATGGTGACGCTAAAAAATCACAGCTCACGAGGTATAATGACTCCTTCGAGAAATGGAAAAAAGATCATTGTGGCGGGGAAGATCCGCAAAAGGTTCTGATTTTCCTTACACCGTTGAAAGTAGAGCCAACTGACAGGGAATGGATTGCCATGTCGTACGAGGAACTCATCGAGATTCTGCGCCCCATGGTTTCCATGAATCCGGAGCTTAATTTCGTCAAGGTTTTACTGGATTTTATCCACGATCTTGAGCGTGTCATCGTGCAAAAACGTTACGATGAGAACAAAGATGCGCTTCGTACAATAGTTAATGACGAGCATTTTCTCAATGCGCTTATTTTTTATTCCTCTGCTATAGAACCTGAAGAAGCAAAAGAGAATGGCGCACGCAAAAAGTATAAAGAGCAAGACAAAAACGAACTGACAGAAGAGCAGGACAAAAAAGAACTGGCACGGGAAGAGTTCTATAAAGAGATCCGCGCAGGCAACTATGATGAACAGAGGATCATGACGGCGATGGAGATCATGTTCAATTCACGCACCATTCAGGACCATACTCCTTCGGACGCTGTGCAGCGAGTCATACGTCGCCTTTTTCAAGTGCTAACGGACAGTGAAACGCCTCCAACGATCAAGGAATCAAATCTCACAAAAGAACTTTCCCAGAATCTACGAGACAGTACAATTTTCAGGAGTGCTAAATTAACGCGGGGGAAGGGGCAAGGTATCCATTTCTATACAGACTACAAGGACTATAACGCCTATATATCAGGCGGGAACAAGAAGGGCGAGGCGCGAATTCCAATTCCTAATGATCAATTCATTATGCGTATTCCTAAGGATGCTCCAAAAGGTACTCCACTGAAACGATTTGAGTCGGGAATTCGTAACGGAAAGTATGATGCCAAGGAACTTAATAAAAACGAGGAGTCGCTGAATCAGTTTATTAAGGAGGTCATCCAAGGACTTAAGAAAATCTCAGATGATTTCCAGCGAGAAGTTGCTGACGAGAACAATGAGGAATTCAGGAAAGCCCTCGCAGAAATTAAGATTGACCAGGAGTAGTTTACGTGTAATGCAAAATCCGAACTCTCTACCCGTTTGAGGTAAAGCAGTTCGGATTATGTGTGGAGCCTTTTGCCGGAATCGAACCGGCGACCTCATCCTTACCATGGATGCGCTCTGCCTACTGAGCTAAAAAGGCGTGTTACGATTGCTTGTCAATCATACAGAGTAATCATCCATTTGTCAAAACGTCAAAATTTGGTTTGTTGTCTTGTCAAACGTAACCTTGTCAAACGAGCTGTCAGACGTACAGTCCAAAAATTCAGTTTAAATTGAAATTCCCTACTTATCGTTCAATGTAAATTCCAAGATTTCGATATTAACTGCAAAACTGCACTCCAGGATCGGCGCAGAGTCCGGAAATTCAATATTAACTGCAAAACTGTACTCCAGGATCGGCGCAGAGTTCAGAAATTCAATATTAACTGCAAAATTGCACACGGGCATCGGCACAGAGATTGCACACACTGATGTCGGGAGCAAAATCTGATTTTTCGATATAAATTGAAATATTGCACAGGGGCATCAGGCGTATATCCAAAAATTCAGTTTAAATTGAAAAACTGCACATGGGTGTCGAGCGTGCAGTTTAGAAATTCGATATTAATTGAAAAACTGCTCATCGCGTCCAAGATCGGACGAGCCTTTTGCCGGCAAATGATTTGAAATAGCGCAATGTTGAAGCGGGCACGAGAGGTTCGATTTCTTTTATCTGTCCCGACATGAGCATTCCTCTGACGCGCGATGCGGAGATTATCTCGCCCTTTTCTGTTCGTATGCGCGGCATTACGGTCAGTGTGATTGAATCTCTGAATTCCTGCGCGAGGCATTCGTTGTAGAGCGCGGTCACGGTGTCATGTGGTTCGTCGCCGACGGTGCGATGCGTAATACCGAGTGCGGGCGCTATTCTGTCGCGGAACAGGACGGCGTCGAGGCGAGCTTGCGTCTCAGTCATATCGGATTCTCTCTTTAGAAAATAGGAGGGGAAATGTGTGCGCGAGATGATGTAGGAATCAGTCGGGTGGTAGATAATCCCCCGGAGATCGGCTGTTCCGTCCATGACCAAATTGACGCGTGTTTCCGTCGGGACAGACGAGACATCCTCGCTGAGAATAAAGAGATGAAGGCGTTCAGATCTTGAAAGTGCATCCTCAATGAGCGCCCGGTGCCCTTTGGTAAAAGGATTTGCATTCATCACAATTGATTCGACCGGTCCTGAGACAGCACCGTGTTCTTTCTCGTAGTTTATGCGTTGTTCTTTGAGCAGTCCGATGTAATCGTCAATTGTCGGTGCGCCTCTCTCCATAAAGCTGATGCCGTTATCAATCTGTGCCAATAACCGAAAGCCGAGATGCGTAAACGACTGTACGGCGTCGGGCGTCGTATATAGAAACAGTCTTTCTACTCCGTCATCCAGCGCTTCCGTGATCATGCCGGACAGCAATTCATGAAAGACGGTTCCGCCCCGGTAATCGTCCCGGATGGCGATGCACTTGATGCGCGCGCCGTCCCGCGCTCCGGTGGCGACAAGCTGTCCATCCTTGTAAATACCGTATACGGCGGTGTAAGGGGGGTCGGTGCGAAGTCCTGTCGTTTCAAGCAGCTTTTCCCACGCCTCACGGATTCTCTCATTCTTTGCGTAGTCTAATCGTTCAAGCATTTTCTTTTTAATGAATCAATTGTAAAAAAGCGAAAATACACAACTATCTATCTGTTGAGAGGCTCAACTGCGAATTCCTCTTCGGCAATAATAATTTGACCATCTTGCGTCATAACCTGAATGCCTACAATGAAATTTGGATTCGGTTGAGATGAATCCCTTACGAACTTAGAGAACTTTGCTTTTAAACCGTAAACATAGGTTTTTTTCGGGACCAAGTCATATTGGACTAATTCATTTTCCCCATTTAATGTGCTGAGCATGATAAATCCGCTTTCAGCGGAAAGACCGTCTGCACCCGTTATAGAGAAACTACAATTTTTCAGAGAATAATTTGTGCTATAAAAATTCAAAGTACTAAAATCGGTTCCTTCATCGATTCCTTCAATATAGATGTTTTTTGCATAGCGAAGCTCATCCTTAACTGAAGTAGCGAGCATGGCACACAAAATCTGCCCTTCTGCCTCCCTGTTCGATTTGTTAAATGAGCGCACTCCGAAATCGATCGCTAGCGTTATTATTCCGGTTACTAATATCAGGAGAACGACCGTAACCAAGAGCTCGACAAGGGTCACACCTTTATTGTTAAATTTTCTTACGACCTTATTTACAGTCATAGAAATAGTACCCCTCAGATTCATACGCATTGACAGGAATCGCTACACTATTGTTACCGTTGAAAGTGTAGCTGACTGTAATCTTCGCATCGGAAATAAGGGTTGCCCTTTGCATCATCGTAGAAGTATCTTGATCCTTAGCCTGTTTATTAAACTTAGCTGCAATCGTAATAGCAGAAGGAAGCATAATCATGACAAGAACGATGATGAGCAGACCGACCAAAACTTCTAATAGGGTTTCTCCGCGTTTGTCTTTTAGTTTCATCTCAGCCTCCGGTGTTAGCTTCTTTTTATTTGGTTATCATGCAGTTGTCCAAGCTGATTGTATGGAAATACTTTTTTGTAACGGTTATGGTCTTAACATAGTTGTTGCTTATCTTTTCTCTCTGTTCCGTTGAAAATGTAACCGGATATGAGGTGGATTTTGATAAATCCATCGTCATGACTGTGGTGTATTTGTCAACGTCTAGTGATGAAGCATCTTTGATGCAGAAAGTAATGGTCATTTTCATATTTTCCGGATTGAAAACTATCTCAGCTTCTACGGGTGCGATATTCGGCAGATCCCGTGGATCGCTTTCGTCGGTTATCGTGATGGACAGAGTTTGCTCACTAGGGGAATCAATCATCTTTGCCCATTCTTCAAAAACTTGATTTAGAAAATTGTTCAGAGGCAAAGCATCAGCATCATTATAAGCATAGTTATCGAATGTAGTCTCTAATGTAGGTTCTCCTGGGGTGGGGTCGATCGGTTCCCAGTTTTCATCACATATTATCGTAGTAGTAGAAACACGTGTTTCCTCATAAGAAACACTATCGCCTTCCAGTGAGTCTTTGAACAGCATAACGGCAGAGCTTACCGAAAGATAATTTTGCTCTTCGCTTTGTGTCTTCTTTACACGACCTACGTTGGAAAACGCAGTATAAATCACAACAGCGGAAATCATGACACAAAGAATCAAGGCGACCAAGGCGAACACCATGGTCGCCCCCTTATTTGACCGTACTTTGTTTTTGAGACTACTTGAATTCATGTAAGCTCTCCGCAGTGGTAGTACTGTACTCAAATAGCCAAATTCCGCCGTCTTGGGTTTTTATAGTATCTTGGTTAGAGCTCTCAAAAATGAATTTGCCCTCTTCAAACAAAATCCTATCATTACCGGTGAAATGTAAATTATGTTTATCACTACGATATGCAGTGTGTTTAACAGCATCTTTTTGCCTACGGAAGACAACGCAGTTATCGGTAGCACGCTGCCCTATATATGAATAAGATGATGGATTACCTATAGGAAGATATAAGTATTTCTGATTATCTCTCGTGATATCCCATAGCATTGTTGTAAGATTTGGATTTTCGTCTACAGGCGATGCGAGGAAATAATAATCCCCATGTAAATGATGAAGATCAACTTGTGTCGCAGAAACCTCCTTGAAAAGAGAAAGAGACTGATCTCCGGTCATGCAGTAGAATTCCGTTTTGGTACCTTCTTCTTCTTCACGAGGTACTTGTGCAATAATAAGGTATTGTCTCGTACTGTTGATGAGTGAGTAATCAAGGTCAGTGACAAATATCAAAGGATTGTATGATATCTTCCACATCGCATACAGCTCAATATCTCCTTCAGGGTATGCATCCAAATTGACATTAAATATACCATCCTGTGTAATGCCTGCAATATCACCCGCACCGGTGTAAATCGATCCGTCCGTATTCAATAGTTTTTTGCGAGTGCCCTCATGGTTAACGTACCAGCCGTCAAAGGTTGAGCTTAGGCTTATACTTAAGCCCTTAGCGCTCATGTCATCATTCAAAGCAGAGAATGGTTTATGCGTGTCTTCAGATATGAGTTCCGGATCTATGCCGTCGTCACCGTTCTTATAGATATAGCTGTTATCTATGTAATTATTCGTTCCATCATGATGTTTTAAAATAAGCTTTCCTGTGTAGCTGATTGGTTTCGGCCATTCGCCGTAGTGGACGTATATGTCGTCCGGATCGGAAGGGGCGTTTTTATGTTTTTGCGTAATGACAGCCGCAAACGGATAGTTCTCACCCTCAAGTGAAGCATCACCGCATGGGAAACTATACGTAGCTTGGTGATAAGGAGCCTGTGAAGCACTGTTATTTAAGTCTATACAGAATTGCTCGTGGGACATCTCGTCGTATGATTTCGAATAGATACCATTATCGACCCAATCAGGTCCATTGGATATAATCATCTGACCGGCTATATAATTGTGGGTATAATAGTGGCAATTATTTAACTCACCACCTATGACCGGTTTGGGTTTGATCAATAAATCCCTAACTTCGCTATAATATGCGTCACCGCCTATCACCGCAACTTTTACATTGCCTTTAGGCTGGGGCAATCTCATATAAGAATAGCAATTATAATATTTCGGACTTACAAATGCCCACGATTCATCGTCGCGATCATGCATATTGACAGCTCTACATGTAAAGGCTGATGAAGCGATGCCGCTGATATAGATATTCAGCATATATTCGCCATTGGCATTGGGATTGGTATAGAAAAGAGAAGGGTCAACAATTATTTTTCCGCCGGAGTAACAATTATATATCCTCGTTTGACTTGTACCTGCAATACCTCCCACAGTAATGTTATCTTTGTAGACGACACCAACACCGGCAACACTTGTGCCCCTATCCTTATTTGTTTTGATCCTAATTGTGGTTACGGCAGAGCATTTGTTTATATTCGTTCTTAGAACACCTGCCAAGCCACCTATAGTCGTTTCGCCGCAGGAGACCGGTTGATCACTCTCATCAATAATTTCATAGCCTGCAACCGCACAGTTTTCAATTTTACCCACATAGTCATAAGGGCTTTCTCCATTGGCATCATACGTTCCGATACAATATTCATTTGCCATGCCGACTAACGTACCTATGGCATAATATCCCTCGGGGCTCCCTTTAGGACGCTCAATCACAGGGACAATGTCTTCTGAATCCCTGATGAGGACAACATTTTCTATTGTAGCGCTTACCGTTAATCCGAAAACTCCTACCGAATAACAACCTGATGTGATGGAAAGATTTTTTATCTTATAACTTTGACCATCAAAGCTCCCTCCGAACCATGCGAAAAATGGGATTCTATAGGTGAGCTCAAGCGATCCTGATGTTTCACCGAGAGCAGCAATCGGTGAATAGCCTGTTCTTCCGATGCACTCTATATCATAATCCTGAACGAAGTTCAGCTTTTTTCTCAGTTCAGTAAAATCTAACAGACCATCAAGTGGCTGTAACGGTGAATAATACCAGTAGTTGCCAAGATTCTGAATTATAAGACCCGGAAGATTTGCTGACATTAGGTACGGGAAATTTTTACAGTAATATTTTCCCCCAAACAATAATGGTTTGTCTGTCTCATTATTTGTCATTCGATCATTGGTTTTCGACAAACTGTTCCAGTTGATAAACTGAAGCTGATCGAGCGACCTGATTCTATATGAATTATCCACCGTTCCCGGCTCGTTTTGAAGATCTGGTTGAGGATCGTCATAATTCCAATCCAAATCGTCCCAGCCTTCGAGCATGATTGATTTGGCGAAGAACGGACAGAAAGTATAGCGGAGTGAATCTGCGCCAGTCAGGTGTAAAACGACCTTAGCATTTTGCACATTCGCCAGCATGAACATATATTTTTTATTATTTTCATTTTCGTCACCAGTGTTATATGAAGTAGCGGGATTAGCTTCATCACAAGTCGTATAACAATGGAACTCATAGCCTTCATAGTCCTCGTGATTGTTGAAGTAACCGTCGGCGAGAGTGTTCGTTGCTATAGGGTTAGTTCCAGATACATTCACCTGTCCCAGCCACTGTACAGTTAATTTGTCTTTGTCTATTTCTTCAACAAAATACCCATAGCCGTATTCTTTGACGATGCCTCCGTCGTCATGCGCCACGATAGTGGTGTCATGAAACACCGCCTCGTAGTTTCCGGGATCGCCTTTTCTGCCTACCATATAAATCTGGTATCCCGGATCAGAGCCGTCTTCAACTCTTTCCCAGTAGAAGAGACCGGCTGTACCGAAATCAGGTTTTTCTTGCGGTTTCGGCGGTTTCTCCCAGTCACCATAATGAGGAAGACCTATTATAGATACATACGGGTATTTTACAAGCTCAAGACCTGCCTTTTGATTATAAGGATAGGTGTCTAACTTGTCGTCGTCGGGCGAAAATTTGCTTTCGGTAAATACGGCAACCGCGGCGGCATTAGATGTGAATTCATATTCTAGAGAACCATCAAGAATAGTATCTCCAGACCCGAAATAGTAGACATTCTCTACTATTTCTGCAGACAGTACCGTACTATATATATGGGTCGCATTTGATTCGGAGGAGTTAAAGATCGAATAGGAATTGGTGACACTTGAAATGCCGCTTGGAACAAAACCGGCTATTTTGTCTCCGGTTAAACCGCCTTTCATGATCCCAAAACCTGCGGAGTATGAGCCTGAAATAGAGGACTCCGCAGTAAGTTGACCTGCCAGTCCGCCTATCTGGGAAGTCGACACGCCGCCGATAAGGTATGAATCGGCATATGAGTCCTGTATTTGAGCGCTGCCGTTTGTTTTGCTTCCTATCAGACCGCCAATCTTCACAGGTCCGGTAAGAGGCTTCCCACCCTCGATGATCGTTGATGCAAAACTGTCTTGAATCTTTAATATATTGGTTTCAGGCGAACTTCCTATGAAACCGCCGACATTGAAAGTGCCCTTAAAGAAAATATTATCTACATATGTGCTTTCAGTTTCGAAGTAATCTTCTTCAATATAAAGTCTGCAGTTTTCTATTATTAAATTCGAGGTGCATGTTCCCGCCAGACCGCCTACATTCGTGCCGCCGTCGATCTTTTCGTTCACCATGGTAACGCCGGAAATCTCATTTCCTTTGAAACTCTTAAACAGCCCCGCCGATTCAGCACCTCTGTCATCGATATGCATATTCAATATTTTGAATGAATTCGGTTCGAGCGAAGGAATATAACCCGAATATTTCAATAAAGACTCGTTGTAAATCGGTGTGAATGTCTTCTCTTCGTTAATTGAGTAAAGTGACTTCCACAGGAATGGTTCTTCATTTGGCAGGAGTTGATCGGAGTCATCATTAAAATCGATATCCGAAATCTGTTTCGCGGATGTAATAGTTACCTGCAAACCTGAAGTTGACGTGTCAAGATTCTGCAGATGTCTGCCATACGCGATATAGGCTTCCGTCGGGTCATCAGGGTTTAATGACGCGAATAAACTGTTTACAGTTCTATTTATCGGACCTACGTTTGGAATTCTGTCATCGTTATCGTTGCTTGAGACAGTAAATGACAGTTCCAAGTCCTCACCCGGAATGAGAGCGCCTGTTTTTGACTCTATATACTCCGATGCCCATGCTATATCACCGAAAGTGTTTTTGAATTGTTGGTTGACATTTGGGTCGTCATCAAGGTTATCAAGGATAACTGACGCGGAAAATACCGTAGTTGTTCCTTCAAGCTGATAACTGACGGGCGGCATGAGAGTTACTGTATTATTGCTTGTTTTTCCCGTAACGGTAAGCTTAAATTCAATGAGATTGCCAGTATCCCAAACAGAAGGAAGAATGGCTGTCATTTTCGCTTTTAAAATGTCCGCATTGATGATATTCAGCGACGCGTTGATTGTATCAACGTTTGCATACGCAGGTATATTCGTTTTGCCGCCGTAGTAGCCTACCTTATTATTACCTTTTAAGCCGTGCCTGAACTCCTTAAACCTTATCGAAGAGGTCTCGTCTGGGTCAAGCGTGGTGTCGAGAGTGGAATTGTTATTTACATAATAATCATCGGCTAATCTTGTTTCGGAGTAGAATGCCGAATACACATATCCGGTCACAGGGTCAAGTTCAATGACCCAATTATTATCAAGTACATTTCCGTCAATGCTTCCTTTAGGAAAAAAGAAATCGACAAGGTCACTTGAAGTTGAAGCGGGAGAGTTATTTTTATTATGGTAAAAATATTTTAAGAATTCATGATTTACCGTATCGCCATCATCTAAGTCCCAATCGACAGGTTTGCCAACAACATCTCCAAGTTCTGCGGCAGTTACCGTAAATAATCGGTCTATCTCACCCGAAGCTTTTAATTCCCTGATTCTGTTCTGCGCGCTTACATACATGCTCTGCGCGACGTTGTCCAGTTTAGTTTGATTGATACGGTCGACTAAGCCTTGAATACCGATAAATGCGACACCGAGAAGAATCACGACGATCGCAACAACGACGAGTGTTTGAATCAGAGTTAATCCTTTTTTATTTACTAATTGGTTCTTCATTCTTGTTTTCACGGTGTGCCTCCGCTATTCAAATACGAACCCCGGAAAACTTTGGATGCTTTATTACTGTTCCCCAACTAAAAATCCCCAATATTCCGATGCCTTCAAGAGTACGTGCTTTATTCTGATTTGCCCTCATGCGATGCCGACACATCCGCTTTGAATTCGAAGCTTGTCATGGTCATTACTATATCGTACCGACCACGGTCTTGAGTGCTGTTACCAGGAAAGCCAAACGGATCAGTTAAGCTGGGGCTATTAACGCCCGAGTCGTAAACAGAAACATTTTGAATCAAATATTTATTTTGCGACTCATTGATCGTCTTTATTTTCGCTACAGCGTCTTCATATTTTTGAGTTGAAAAAGAAATAACGATCGGTCTTCTAATAATATTTTTATAATTCTCATCAGCCACTTCTGCGCCGAATGATAAATGGTAATTATACGTATTACCTAAAATACCGTTCAACTCTCCGATAATAAAATTAATATTATTGTATTCAGGTGTCATCGGCGGATTGCCGTCATATTCGGCAAATATGGCGTCGATTGACTTCTTCATTTTGTTCATCTCGGCAGCCTTATGCTGCGCAACCTGCAGTTCTGAATTTATCTTGACAAGCTCAGTCTCGTACTCTGCTTTCTGTTTTTGAATCGGTCCCTGCACTACGAAATAATATGCTACGAGGATGATCAATAAGCCCAGAAGTATTAACTCTTTAAGTGACAGAATGTCTCTTTTTAGATTCATCAGCCATCAACCTCCTCTCAGCCTGTTGCTTCTGAAGTGCCTGGAACGTCAACAGACGCCTCAAGCTCACCCTGATACATAACATCGAACACGATCGACGCGACTACCTTGCTCTCATCTGTGGAAGAAGTAATTTTTGTCGCCGTATTGACGGTTATTCTCCCGATCCAATCGACTGTTTCAAGCTGTTTTCTTATCATGCGAACATGATCGAGTGTATCGACAATGACTTCTAGAGAAACTGTGTTGTCGATTATTGCGTATTTCTTGGTTTCTCCTATGTTGGAAACATAATCACCTATCAGACCGATGATCTTCGTCCTGTCAACGAGTTTTTCTTCTTCCTCAAGCATGTAATCGTTGGTATATCTTATGTATTCGGACTTAACATCATCATAGTCCACTAGAGCATCATTGAACGTATTAAGCTGAATCCGAGCTTTTGAAACCTGCTCATTCAGCGTATTCAGCTGCGATATCCTTTTAAATACACCGAATTTGGTAAATGCAGCCACAATAACAATGATCAGAATCGCATACGGTATGACCCTCTGCCATGAATTATCGGTAATCTCAATCTGATAGAGATTCATGGTTTTTTTTGAAGGAAGTTTTGTCTTTTTGTTTTTTATTAACATATTCCCCATGAAACACCTTCTCCTATAAAGTAACGCCTATGGACATGAGTGCGCGCGGAGCGTCACTCATGCCTCGGCATTCTTCAGGTAAAATCTCATCCAGATTCGCCCTTTTCAGCCTGACATATGCAAGCATATTATTTACAAGAGCTTCGGTATCCGAGCAGTCACCGCAGATGAAGCAGTCCTCGAATTCGCTCTGCCGATTTTCGTATTTATAGAAGTTTATAGCCTTCATGACTTCCAGCGATATTCTGTTGTATACCGCCCGGCATACATCGCTTTCAAGTATCCCCTCGTGGTCGGTCTCCCTGTATGAAGCAGCAAGATAAACATCGATATTATAATAATCCGCTATGACCATGTCCACATCCCTGCAGCCCATCTCGATCGTCTTGGTTGCCCTCAGGTCTCTGCCTTGAAGTATGTAGACCCTCGTATTTGCGAAGCCTAAATCGATTATTACGAAGATTCTGTCGCCGTAAGCGTCCCTTTCGACAGCTTTTCTGATGAGATTCAGAAGAGCCATTTCTCTCGGAAGTGCCAACTTTAGCCTAAATCCCGCTCTGTAAAGCAGGTCCTCATATTCTTGGATTGTTTTTTTCGAGGCTGCGGCTGCGAGCAAACTGATGGCTGTTATCTCGCCTTCCTCGTCTGTGACATAGCCTTCAACCGCATAGTCATAATTGTAATTTATACTCTCGTTTCCGACGAAGTCTCTAAATTCGTACGGGAGATTGAGTCTCAGCTGTTTTTCACTTATCGGAGGCATCTCGAGCGACCTGAAATAGGTGCTGAACTCAGGTAAAATCAAGGCACACTTCTTGCCGCTGAACCCTCCCTCTTTTTTTAACTTTTTCAAAAACTGCGAGAGGAACTCCGGCGAAATAATCTCACTGCCGTCCACGAGATTCTCAGGAAGACGCGAAACAAGGATTTTGCCCTTGCTTCCGCCCTGATACATCGTAGTGATTCCGTTCCCTATCTCGATCCCGATATAGTTTTTAGCCACAGACGATTCTCCTGAAATTCAGTCTAAAAAAGACCGACATACAGATTAACTAATTCACTTCCAACGAGCATTCCAAGAAAAAATCCGACTGAAATGGCAGGTCCGAAAGGTATCTGTTTTTCTTCATTCTTTTTTCTCAACATGCCGAATATTATGCCTATGATCGCACTCATTAAGAGTACGAGAATATTCACAGACCAGGCGAAATACATGCCCGCCATAAAAAACAGCTTAATGTCTCCGCCACCCATCGTGTCTTTTTTTAGAATCTTATCGAGGATGAGCGACAAAATGAGGAGCGGAAGCGACACGGAAAACGCCCCTATGACACTGACCTTAAGCTCATCCCATATCTTCCCCGACAACAAGATGAACAACATTCTGTTCACGATTCCGATGACGATGAACCTGTCGGGGATAATATGCTCATCCAAATCGCAGAGCGTGACGCAGAGCAGAATCGAGCAAAGTACGATAAGCTCAAGCGTCCTTAACGTTAAATCATACTTGGCTAAGATTAAGACATAAGCGATGCCCAACACAAGCTCGCTTAGAGGATACCTCGCGCTTATCTTAGACTCGCAGTATCGACACCTGCCCTTAAGAAGAAGCCAGCTAAAAAGCGGAACTAAATCAAGCGCCCCAAGCTTGTGTTCGCATGACATACAGTGCGACCTTCCTCTTGCAATCGGTTCTCCCGAGAGCACCCTCATCGCCACACAGTTGAGAAAGCTACCCATCGTGATACCCAGCAAGAAGGTGATGGAAAACCAAAAAAACGCAGTAAATGTCGTTAAATAGATGGTCATACTTACATTACTACAAAAATAGCTAAATCCCGAGGGTGCACCCCCCACCCTCGGGTTGATAAAAGTTTTAGCTAAAGCTATCTAAGCCTTTTCTCCTATCGAACTAACGTCTGATAGGGGTGGTATGTCTATAAATTGAGCAACCGTTGCATCTATTACGGCACTGTAACTTCTTTTATTGAACCATCTTTGTTATACTCGAATTTCACTGCTTTCGTTCCCGGTGCGGGCTCAGGATTTGGAGGGGTAAATGGGAGTTCGGTTCCTAAACCACTGAATGAGTCAGCTGTTTTACCCTTGAATACGACACCTGAAACGGTAATAAATTGGATTTCTCCAGTACCAGTATATGTACCAGTTATCTCGGCATTGCCAGTATCACCCAAAAGGTATGTAACTTGCGCTTCCGCATAAGCAGATCTTAAATTAGCCACAGACACAGCATCTCTCGCTTTTTCAAGCTGACCGGTAAATACAGGGATGGCGATCGCTATTAAGACAGCGATGATCGCGACGACGATGAGCACTTCCATTAAGGTAAAGCCTTTATTGTTCATTTTTTTCATAAATTTTTTACTCCAATCTTTTTATTGTATTTCTATTATTGGGGTGTCTATTTTAAACGGGATTTGGGGTGACCCGTTAAAACCATTCTATCTCAAATATTCATAAATAATTCATAGGTTACTTATGAAGGGTAACATACATTACAACTGCATACGCTTTCCTCTATCACATACCAATGCTTCCGTACATACTGAACATCGGCAGGTAGACCGAGAGCAGTATGAATGCTACGAATACCGCAAGCACGCTTATGATCACCGGTTCGATCATTTTGACCGCCCTGCCTGTCACATACTCGACCTCCGTATCGTAATAGTGACCTACGACCTCAAGGGTATGCTCCATTGAGCCCGAGTCCTCGCCGACGGCTGTCATCTCGACGAGCAGCTCCGGCATCTCTTCGACCTGTCTGAGGGCGTTCCCTATCGACTGACCCTGCTCAACAATGCCGACCGTCTTCAGAATTTTGTCGGTCATATAGGCGTTCGGCAACGATCTTGCGGTGATTCCGAGAGCCCTGACAGCGGGAATGCCTGCCGCAAGCATGGTAGAGAAGGTGTTCGCAAACTGGCTCGACGCATTCATGATACTGATCTTCCCGAGAAGAGGCAATTTCAGTTTAATCTTGTCAAACTTGATTGCCCAGCTTTCTTTCTTCTTCAAAAGTCTATATGCCACGATCAGCGCCACAATAATGCATATGATAGGTAACGTCGCGACTTTAAAGAAACCTGACATGGTGATCAGCAATCTGGTCGGTAACGGAAGATCGACGCCCATATCCGTGAACACCGTCGTAAACACCGGCACAGCATATCCCATGATAACGGCTATGACGATGACGGCGACTATGATGACAAAAATCGGATAGGTCAGCGCAGACCTAACCTTGCCGGATATATTGGCTTTTTTCTCAAAGAAGCTCGCTAATCTGCCGAACGCCATCTCAAGGGAACCCGACTCCTCGCCCGCCCGTATTGTTTCAATAAAGCTGATCGGCAGGTTTTGGGCTCTCGCTTGGAAGCTGCCCGCCAAGCTGTATCCCGCGGTTACATCTTCAGCGACGGATGCGAGAATATGCTTAAGCGCCTTATTATCTGACCTCACGCCTACAAGCTCCACTGTTCTGGTTATCGGAAGTCCCGCCGTGAGTAGAATGGAAAACTGCTGGCACATGAGGGCTATATCTTTGTCTGTTACTTTGCCTTTGCCTTCTTTTCTCCGAAAAAGGTCTAAGCTTACGACTTCCTTGATGTCTACGATGAGGTCGTATTCTTCTTTCAGCTTGATGACGGCGTCACTTTTGTCATGAGCTTTGATCACGCCCTCAACTTCTATGCCGCCTTTTGATAAAGCTTTGTACTTGTATGTCACCATGTTTTTCTCTCTAATTTTTCTTTTTTGAAATACACCCTACATACTTTTAGTTAAACATGAGTGTCTACCTTATTATCCTATCACGGCTCATTGACGTTGACGAACTCGACATGCCTATAAGTTTTTTAAGGAAACCTACATCGTGCGCAGCCTCTAAGGCGACCCCCTTAGATATTGCACCCTGCTTAACGAGGTTGGCGAGGTAATTATCCATCGAGATATTGCCCTCCGCCGCGGAGGTCTGAATCGCGCTTGCAATCTGAGGCGTCTTGCCTTCTCTGATCATTGCTCTGATTGCGGAGTTCGGCACCATGACCTCACAGGCAAGCACCCTTCCCTGTCCGCTTGCGCGCGGGAGGAGCTGTTGCGAAAGCACCGCTCTTAGCGTCCTGCTGAGTTGAAGTCTGATTTGCTGCTGCCTTTCTCCCGGGAAAACGCTTACGATACGGTCTATGGAGTCCGCCGCGCTGTTGGTATGAAGCGTGGCGAAAACCAAATGCCCCGTTTCTGCGGCTGTCAAAGCCGTCTCAATCGTATCCAGGCTTCGCATCTCGCCTATCAGTATGATGTCGGGGTCTTCTCGAAGTACCGCTTTTAGCCCGGTCTCATAGCTTTCGGTATCCGCCGTTATCTCTCTCTGATTGATGGTGCTTTTGTCCGATTGATAGATGTATTCGATCGGATCCTCAAGCGTGATAATGTGCTGTGCCCTCGTTTGATTGATTCGGTTAAGGAGTGCTGCCAGTGTCGTGGATTTGCCTGAGCCTGTTTCTCCCGATACGATGACGATGCCCCTCGGATATTTTGCGAATTCATAGCAAATAGGCGGCAAACCGAGAATTTCCAGTTCGGGTATTTTGTCTGACAGAATACGGATTGCGGAGCTGATATGCCCCTGCTGTCGGAACACATTAAACCTGCAACGGATATTATCCGCAAAAGTTCCTGCCCCATCGACCTCTCCGACTGACTCAATCAGCGTGTATTTTTCACCGAGAAGCTGCCTGGCAATACTGTCGCAATCCTCATGTCCGAGAACGTGGTCATCATAGTTTTCGAGGGTTCCGTCTATTCTTATTCTGATAGGGAGTCCATGCACGACGTGTATATCCGATGCCCTTCTTATCTGTGATTCTTTGATTATTTCTACTATATTCATCTAACCATTCTCATCCGGTCGTTTTCAAACTGTAATTTACAACAGTTATTTCATCATAAATCTGTCGTGTAGAGAATCCTTTTCGCCTCACTTGCGGTCGTCTTGCCTTCTAAAACAAGTCTCAGGCAATTCTGAATCATCGTTTCGAAATTCGGAGAGCGATAAACTGCTTCCTCGAGCTCGTGATGCGGCGCATTTTCTCTGATCTTCTGTTTAATGTCGGAATTAAGCACTAATATTTCGAATGCTGCGGTTCTGCCGCGATAGCCTGTATTCATGCAGTCAGGGCAGCCTTTTCCCCTGTAAAACTTTATATCCTTTGACTTATTGGGATCAAGACCCATTGCAACAAGTTCGTCCTCGCCCGGTGTGTAGGATTCTTTACAGTTTGGACAAATCTTACGCAAGAGCCTCTGCGCGATGACGCCTTTAAGAGCGCCCGCGATCAGGTAAGGCTCTACGCCTATGTCGAGCAGTCTGTCGAGAGTCGCAATGGCAGAATTCGTGTGGATGGTCGACAATACCAAGTGTCCCGTTATGGCGGCACGCATGGCTATTTCGGCTGTTTCTCCGTCACGGATTTCGCCGACAGCGATGATATCCGGGTCTTGACGAAGTATCGCACGCAGACCGTTTGCGAATGTCATGCCCACTTTTTCGTTTATCTGAACTTGATTCACTCCGTCGATATCATATTCTATAGGATCTTCAAGGGTCACCAGATTGACTTCCTCACGGTTAAGCTCACTTACCATCGTGTACATCGTGGTCGTTTTTCCTGAACCTGTAGGTCCGGCAATGAGTATCACGCCATTGACGTTAGCCATAAGATCGTTATAACTGTCTAACAGCTTGCCGGTCAGTCCGATTCCGTCGCTCGTAAGGAGTGACGCCGACTTTTCGAGGAAACGGATCACCACTTTTTCGCCGTATTTAGTAGGAAGTGTGGAAATTCTGAGGTCTATCTCTCTTCCCTTGACTCTTATATGAGAACGACCGTCTTGGGGTATTCTCCTCTCGGCGATATCCATTTCACCCATGATTTTAATTCTGGATATGACAGACGATTGAAGATTCTGAGGAACAGTAAATAGTTCGTGAAGCACACCGTCTATTCTCATTCTGATGACGAATCCGTTTTCTCTCGGTTCCATGTGAATATCGGAAGCATTCTCCTGTGCCCCGCGCTCTATGATCGAATTGACAAGTCTGATTCCCGGTGCGGCTTGTTCATCAATGTCACCTGACTCAACAAAGTCGCCGATCTGCAGAGCAGTGTCAACAATCATTGACTTCTGCATTTCGTCTATAGCACGGCTTACGTTCTCGTGTCCGTAGAGCACATGGATGGCTCTGTTCGTTGCACTCTTCGTGGCAATCATCGGTATGACACGTTTCTTCGTCGCCGATTTGACTTCTTCGATTGCCATGAAATTCAGAGGGTCGGACATTGCCAGATAAAGAGTGTCTCCTGTCGCCCTTACGGGCACGACCTCATGCTTCCTCGCAATGTTCTTAGGGAGAAGCTGAGCCATCTGGACGGGAATATCTACTTTGGTAAGGTCAATAAAATCAACACCTAATTGAAGTTTAAGCACGTCAATGAGCTGTCTTTCGGTAATAATCTTATTGTCAATCAAAACCTCGCCAAGACGTTTATTCTGTTCTCTGCCTAGAGCAAGAGCCTTGCCGAGCTGCTCCTCAGATATAACGCCCGCATCAGTTAAAATTTCACCTAATCGTTTATACGCCATAGCATTTCCCTTGCTTTTTTATCGTATTCTAATCTACACTCTCAATTACACTACAATCTTAACATTATGAACGATTCGTTAGTTGTCGATAAAGTACGACAAGTTTTGCACATCCGAAAAAGAACAGGGCTCCTGCATTACTTGGTGTAATAGTCTTTTATGAAAGACAAGCCAAGCAGGAGCAGGAACTATGTCTGAGACAATTATACAATTGAATGAGCGAGTAATAAAGGAAAAGTTGCAGCACTATGTTTTTTTGTTATCTCTGTCTGAAATTGTTGGCGCTTTTATCGAGTTATTAGTGCAGCAGAACGCAAGAGGAACGTACCATCTGCGTGACAATAGCAGCATGGTAGAAAAAATGGCAGTTGAACACAAGGAGGAAGCGTGAAGACCACTGCGGACCGTAAGGGTTATGTCGAAGATCATGACAACGATCAAGTCTGTCGCAATGAGAGAAAAAGTGGCGTCTTAATGCATGTGACGAGCTTGCCTTCACCCTATGGAATCGGCACGATGGGCGACGAGGCGCTTGAGTTTATTGATTTTCTCGTGCTTTCGGGACAGTCTTACTGGCAAATTTTGCCTTTGGGCGCGACAGGGTTCGGAGACTCTCCATATCAGAGTTTTTCGTCACGAGCAGGGAATCTGTACCTTATCGATCCGGATGAATTAGTTCGCATGGGTCTGTTGTCGGAGGATGCGCCTAAACAGTTCGACTTTGGAGATGATCCTGAACGCGTCGATTACGGTCTTCTCTGGGAAAATAGACGTCATCTGCTCTATCTTGCATGGGAGACTTTCCAAAAGAAGCCGACCGATTCGCTCAACCAGGCATTTATGACTTTTCGCAAGAATGAAAGCGGCTGGCTTCAAGATTACGCTCTCTTCATGACGATCAAGGCAACCATGAACGGCGCTTCGTGGCGTTCGTGGCCCGATCCTCTGAAATGGCGAAATCCTGCAGCGCTCGTAGAATTCGCCGAGTCACATCGCCTTGACATTCTATTTGAACAGTTCATTCAGTTTCTGTTTTTCCGTCAATGGAACCGCATCCGCGAATATGCTTCACGTATGGGCGTCGCCATTATCGGTGACCTCCCCATATACGTTGCCGATGATTCCGTTGAAGTCTGGCAAAACCCCTCTTTATTTCAACTCGACGAAACATTGACACCTACTTACGTCGCCGGCTGTCCGCCGGACGCTTTCTCCGATGACGGCCAATTGTGGGGCAATCCTCTCTACGATTGGGATGCGCACAAAAAACAGGGTTATGAGTGGTGGATTGAACGTTTTCGTTTTCAAATGCGCTTGTACGATATTGTCAGGATCGATCATTTTCGAGGGTTGGAGTCGTACTGGTCTGTTCCATACGGTGATAAAACGGCTCGACGCGGTCAGTGGATCGATGGTCCCGCCGATTCACTCATTGAGGCGCTTGACGAAGCTCTTGGACCTTTGCCCGTTATCGCGGAGGATTTGGGTTATATGACGGAGAAAGTCTATGAGTTCCGGGAGAGGTTCGGCTTCTCCGGCATGAAGGTTTTGCAATTTGCATTTAATCCCGATGCATCAAGCGATCATCTCCCTCACAATCTCGCGGAAAATACAGTCTTGTATACGGGTACTCATGACAACGATACGATTGCAGCGTGGATAGCAAATGCCGATCCTCGCGAACTAGCCTTCGCAAAACAATACCTTGGGCTTAACGCGGAGGAAGGCTATATTCGCGGGATGCTTCGCGGTGCCGCAACGACCGTTTGTCAAACAGTGATCTTCCAAATGCAAGACTTGCTCACTTTAGGGGATGAAAGCAGGATGAACCGTCCGGGTCAGGCGGAAGGCAACTGGCAATGGCGTATGTTGCCGGGTAAGCTGACACTCGAACTTGTATCCTCTCTTAGAGAGCTCACGCGGATGAGCGGTCGTCTGCCCTCAAAGTAAACGCCCTTTTGGAGGATCTCTGCCGGTTTTTCCAAGCGTATGTCATAAGTCAAAGCAGTATACCGCTTATTGAATTTGGCTTGTGTGTCGCGTGTCATCGCCGTTTAACGATGACACGCGATACTTTCTTCAGTAACGCGGCACGAAGTGTCATCTCTATAAGTCATCATGACGACTGCGCAAGTGTCCACCGTGTGTGGACACGAATATATATACGACAATTAAAAAATCTTGAAAGTCCTGCGCTGTCTGTCTTGTAGCATATTGGATGCATACATTATGTTTTTGTAAAAATAATATTAAAATCGTGATAAGGCTGTTTTAAGGGGGTTTGGCGGTTTCAAATCCCCAAAAGCCTGTCACGCAAGTTATACACAGAGTTATTAACATTATCAACATAAATGTGCATAGAATCGAAAAAAAGTGAACAAGATTTTAGGGATTTTAAGGTAAAAATATCGTCAATAATATGATTTCGATCCAATCATCTTTTCGCTTTAGACGAGATGTGTCGTCGACTCATTCGTTGTTTAACATGATGAGATTTGAAGATGAACTTATTGTCACCAATGTTGCCCTGCGGTAAAATAATCAAATGAGGAGGATCATATGAAAATAGCAGTTGCCAGTGATCATGGCGGGTACGAACTGAAGGAAAAGATCAAGCAACACTTGATCGAGTGCGGTCATGAAGTGATCGATGTCGGTACACATTCGACGATGTCAGTCAGCTACGTTGACTATGGTCGTCGAGCATGTGAAGAAGTCCAGAATGGCTCATGTGAGCGCGCGATTCTCGTGTGCGGCACGGGCATTGCCATGTCGATTGTCGCGAACAAACATAAAGGGATACACGCTGCTCTTTGCACAAACACCTTTATGGCAGAAATGGCGCGCCGTCACAATGATGCGAATGTGCTCGTCCTCGGCGCACGCGTTCTCGCTATACCCTACGCGATGATTTTAGTCGACGTCTTTATGTCTGAACCGTTTGATGGGGGTCGCCATCTGGAGCGCGTCAGCCAAATTGCGAAATTGGAGGAAGATTTTTGTGAGTAAGATATTCAAAGAGATGAACGGTGTTTATATATTGGATCACCCGCTCATTCAACACAAGCTCGCATTACTGCGTGACAAGAATACCATTCCGAAAGAATTCAGGGAGCTGTTGAGCGAGGTGGCGATGCTCATGGCATATGAGGTGACACGAGATCTGCCCTTACGCCCGGTTGATATCGAAACCCCCATGGGAATGGCACATTGCCATATGCTGGAGGGGAGAAATATTGCGCTTGTTCCAATCTTGCGTGCAGGATTGGGGATGGTTGACGGTATGACGAACCTCATTCCGATGGCCAAAATAGGGCATATCGGACTTTATCGCGATCCTGTTACACTCGAGCCTGTTGAATATTACTGCAAATTGCCCGAGGACGTTCAGCACCGCGACGTCATCCTGCTTGACCCTATGCTGGCGACAGGCGGTTCAGCGGCAGCGGCCGTTGATTTTCTCAAAATGAGAGAGATTAAGGATATTAAGTTCGTCTGTCTCGTCGCCGCACCTGAAGGCATCAAGCATTTCCACGGCGCACACCCGGAGATTCCGATTTATTGTGCAGCACTCGACGACGGACTCGATGATCATGCCTATATCTTGCCCGGTCTCGGTGATGCCGGAGATCGTCTGTTCGGTACTAAGTAAACAGATTTTTTGAGTTTCCGCTCTCGCTGTCCCGCTAGGTTACGGTGGGAGCCGTTTACGCTAAGCCGATCGAAAATAGTAGACATGATCGGCGAAGCTGATTTTACATTTTTCCGGCAAAAGATGTTCACGATGTTTCGACAACCTTATGCCGTCTAACATGGTTCCATTCTTCGATCCGAGATCCTCGATGAAATAGCTGCCCGCCCGCCTACGTATCACCGCGTGTCTGCGGCTAATAGAAAAAGAATCAATCCAAAAATCCGACTTCCCCATATCTCTCCCGATGACAAATTCTTCCGTAAGGATATAGGCGTGGTGTCCGAGTTCCTCATCGGGTGTGCCCGGCAGACCCTCGGAGAGTTGAGCAATCCGGAAGTGGTCGGAAGAGAGATCTAATTCCTGCGTCACTTCGTGGATCATCTCGTGATTGCGGCAGCCGAAAAGAGTTTCGCCGAACCTCTTTAGTCTGGACATGATGCGCTCTCCCGTTGAACCTTTCGGTGTTGTCGAGTTCCTGTTCTCGTCGTTCTTCACTCGCTCATGATATTCAACTGAAGCAGAGTGAGCATGTTCGAGTTTTTGCGGGGTCACAAGGCTACACTCAATATCAGCCGAATGACGATACGATTCACCGCATAATATTTTCGATTCGTGTAGCAGATCGGAAAAAGCTTCTTTTCGAAACAAGTCCGCTAATTGTAGGATCAATGGGGCATTCCAGTGAAAGACCGCTCCCATCCATTCGATCAATCCCGGTTCTTGATTACGATTTATGTGTTGCGTATTGGTGAGGGGTAACGAAACGATCTGGACATCGAAATGTTCTCGTTCACTTTCGCTTTGCTCGACAAAGATCAGCTCGGGATGTAGCAGAGGGGGGATGATTGGGAGCAGATGATCGCTTGCCGTTTCGATGGCTTCCATTGTCTTGTACAGAACCTTGAAGCCTGTCTCCTCATCTCCGGACATCGATTGTACCGCCTCCGAAAGCGGCAATCGCTTTCGTTGTGGCACACTGAAAAGCCAAGCGTTTTGATCGGCTCTGAACCAAGAGATAGGGGTCACGGCGTTCGGGCGGTGTCGCAGGAGCGCCGTATCCGCAAGTGTGTCGGTGGACGGATACGGCGCGCAATCCGGAACGTACAGCATCCACACAGCTTGCGTGTCTGTCTTTTGCAGCCGCATGGATGTATTGACGCTCTCCTGCATGCTGTTTTTCGATTCATAGCTGGTCATAGACGGACGAACTGAACACTTTGTCGATGAGATTTCTGGCAAAAGCGATGATGTTTTCACGGAACAAGAGGGCGAGCGTAATGAGCACGGCGATGATGATAATGACCTCGAGTGTTCCAAAACCGCTCCAGACGACTCGATCCGGCATATTGTTCTTCTTTAGATGTTTCATGATGTGGCTCCTTTCACACGAACTCCGTTTTAACTTTTGTAATACTATTGTCGCCTTGGCACGCGTCATATGTGATTTCTTTTCAATGCAAAGATCCGTCGATCATGTCAAAAATGACAGATTGTGTTTCCGATCCTAGACCAAGAATCCCATTTGTGTCATGGCGGGTAGAATGACGGTTGCCATGACCACGATCAGATCGATCGCCATCGGAAAGACGAACATGAGCGAGCGTTGCTCGGCGCGACCGCGCATCGCATCGCGATAAAGCTGTCGTCCGCTGTCCGCTTGCATGCGGATCAGTTCCAAAATTTCTCTTCCGCCTTCACGTTCATATCGCGCCATGAGGCGCAATGCCGCCTGTACTTCCGGCAACGGGCAATGTTCGGCGAGCCAATTTGCCGCCATCACGCTGTCGTAACCCGTCTCAAGATGAATGACGGCTTTGTTGAGATCGTTCGTAACGGGGTCGTTATCGTGTCTGTTGGAGAGATTGACTTTTGCCACCATGCGGAGTGCCCGGTCGAAAGTCAGCCCGCTTTCGAGAAGAATGTAGAGAGAATTGACAGCAGACGGATAATAGAAGCGATAATTCTTTCGTCGTTTTGCCGCTTCTGAACAGCTTTCGATATCGCGAGCAATGGAGACGGACACAACCGCTAAAGCGACGATAAACGGAGAGACACGTCCCGACAGCAAAAAGAGCGTCGCGATCACAAACCCGAACGCTAAATCATTCACTTTCCGAGTCATGTAATGAAGCCATGCGTCTTCCTTGTCTTCTGCAAGCAACTGAACGGACGATGAGATTGTCATGCCGATCTGCCCCGGCAACCAGTCGAGATAGAGTCGCGACAGAAAGGTTGCCGCGCGCCTGTACTTCTGAAGTTGTTTTGTCTTCTTCTTTCGTCGTTGGGACCGACGTGTTTTGCTCTTGACCTTTTCCGGTGCGAGCAAGAGGAGAAGAACGAAGAGCGCAAACATGGAGAGGAGATAGAGGACGGAGAGGGGAAGAAACATATTTCCGTCCTGTTGGACGGATTGACTGTAGGAAACGGCGCCGCCGAAAACGAAACGAGCCATGAAAAACGGAATGACCGACAGTATCGCCGCTTCGCTCGTTTGACCTTTGCGCTCGTTTGCGACTTCGCTTTGCATATTGATTTGTGCTGACAGATCGTGATGAGTTTGTCGAACAAATACGTCAATGCGACCGCCCGATCTCGACAGAAGCGTCAGCATGGTCATATCGCGTGTGCAGACCGGTAGTCCGATTTCGCGCGTAAATAATGCGAGCGCCTCATGGAGCGACATTTGTGCCTCTAAATTCTTTTTAAGCCGGAGAAGGGAACGAATGAGCTTATTGTGTCTTCCCAGCTGTTCCGTCAAGGGTTTTATGGATTCCGATAGAGCCGCCTCGAGAGGAGTACCGGCGGACAGACGCGTGGAAAGGTATCCCAAGAGATGCTGGTACTGGGTGAGCAACATCTTGCTCTCGCGTAAATGGAAGAGGCGTGCCAGCCCGAGACCAAGCAAAAGGGCTCCCGGAATAGTTACGAACCACCCGGAAGGTGTCGATCCAAGAAACGCGATGGAAGCGAGTCGTGCGGGAATCGTGGCGAACAAAATCCATTTGATCGCGGCAATTCCGCGCCTGCCGAGGTCGGCTACTGTCTCGTTTCGTCTCGATGCGTTCGCTGCTCGTACTTTGCGGTTTATATTGCGATGATTGTTTCTGCCCATGATGTCTCCTCTCTTAGGCTGATGATGGCGGCGGCGCCGCGCGTTATTCTTCCAACGGTAGCGAGTAGTGTGTTTTCAGCTGAAAGGCATCCTCATGGAAGCCCGCTACGGAGCTGATTTCCCGGACGAGGCGCCGCCCGTCTGCCAAGCGAACGAGGTGGACAATTAAATCGATGGACGAGGCGACCATTCTCCTGCACGCTTCCCATGGGAGTTGTGAGGAGGTCATGAGCAACAGGGAAAGGCGATTGAGCATCTCGACCGTACTGTTGCCGTGCCCCGTCGACATGGAACCGGGGTGTCCCGTCTGCATCGCCTGGATCATGTCATACGCTTCCGTTCCGCGAACCTCTCCGACGATGACGCGATCAGGTCGCAAGCGTAATGAAGAGTGGATGAGGTCGGAAAGAGAAATTTCCCCTCCTCCGTCAACGGCGGACTCCCTCGCTTCCAGTCGAACGAGGTTGTGTCTCCCCGTAAGATCGAGCTCGGAGGCATCCTCGACTGTCACAATGCGTTCGTGCTCCGGGATAAAGGCGGCGAGCGCATTCAGAAAAGTTGTTTTGCCGGACGCCGTTCCGCCACTGATAAAAATATTCTTGCGAGCTATGACCGACTCGATCAGAAAACGCGCTTCCTTGGCAGGCAGCGTGTTGTTTTTGATAAGAGCTTCCATCGTCGGCATAATCCCTGTAAATTTTCTGATGGAAAGGACGGGACCGTCGGGCGCCGCGGGCGGCAAAATCGCGTGGACGCGAGAGCCGTCGGCGAGACGCATGTCCGCGATGGGAGAGCGCTCGTGGACAAGTTTATTTGCGCGGCCGAAATAGCGACTGATGACATGTGTGAGATGGGCGGGTGAGTCAAAAGAATAATCGGTTTTCTCCAGTCTGCCGTTTCGTTCAATATAGATTTGGGAGGGTGAGTTGACCATAATCTCCGTGACGGAAGGCTCTTCAAGCAGCGGCTGCAAGATGTCCAGACCGCGCATCGCGTCAAAAAGATGGCGAATCAAGTTCGTTTTGTCCTGAACGGTCAAATGAGATCCTTGCGTTCGTACCGACACCTCCGCCGCGATCATGCGCCGCAGTTCATCGTCCGTCGGCTCCGCTCCCGGCTCGAGACGTGAAGCGATCCGTCGTATCCATACCTGTTTTTCCTTATAACCCGGAAGCAATGACTGACTCCTTGCCGTGAGAGATGTGATCGATCTCCTTGAGCGGCTGGTGTCTTTGAGGAAGTTCAAGGATACGGCATTCCTTGGGGAGTTTCGCCAAGAACAGCCCAAGCTCACGCTGAGCGACCAGTTCTTTGTCCGAGTTTCCGACGGGAGCGTCAACGTAGACAAAATCACACAAGACGGAGAGTGCGAGAACATCGCTGAGCGGCATGCCTTCCATGTCAATCCAGGACGTTGTCGGCTGTGATCTCGTGCGGGTATATTCGCGCCATGCATTGATGATCTGCCTTAATGTGCCGATTTCGCACGTAATCAGATCGTCGGATCGCTCAGGCAGAGAGCATGTGTAGAAGCCCTCTTCGTGCATGTACAACCACTTGCCCATGTCGCCGATTTCGGGGATATCGCCTACGGAGAATCGATAGATGAGATCGCCGAACGTCAGACCGTGACCGCGGCGAAAACAGTGCTCGATTTGATAGAGAGGTTTAATCGGCAGATATATGACCGTATGCCCGCGTGCCTGTTCCTTGCCGATGACGTAGCGCGTGATACGTGTTCCCGTCTCATGTGAAAAGGACAAGTGAGTGCCGATGCTGTTGGAACGGTTACTGAAGCTCGTATGGGATGGTTTGTCTGATACGAGGTAAGGTCGTATCTTCGCATCAATTTGGGAAGCTCGCACGAAGCGGGAAATGGAGAGGATGTCTATTGTCTTTTGTCTCTCAAGATTATTTATACGGGTATCGCATCGGATGTCACGGTCTCTTTCCGCTTGATGACCGCGAGAGATATTTGAACGTGTTTCGATCTCTTTTTCTCTCTCGTGCTCACATAAAGTAACATTGAGAGTCAACGCTTGGAGTTGGTCAAGCGCCGGCTTGACCGCGAGGTTTCCCGGACAGAGGGAGACAGTGATGCGGCTTCGTATCTCGTGAGCCAATACATCGACGGCGCTGCTAATTTCGCGTTCATCGTTGACGGTCAAGGTGACGACCTCATAAGCGCCACCCGATAAAGAACGTAGGCGTCTCGAAAGTCGCAACTGATAATCGCGATGATCGTCGATGTATAGCACAACAGGTCTCATGTCCACTCCTCCATGCGCATCTGAAAAGCTCAATCTCGACTAGGTCGGCTCGATTCATCGTATGCCGCGCCAGTTTGTCCTGTAATAGAAAAACGTGTCATGAGCCGTCAAGGAAGAGCTGTTTTGTCTGATATGAAACGGCGAGACTGATTTTTCCTGTGGTACAATGTTGAAAACTCAATACAATAATTATCAAGAGTGGTGGAGGGACAGGCCCTATGAAGCCCGGCAACCGGCGTCGTCGCATCGGTGCCAAATCCTGCAGACCGGAGCGGTCTGAGAGATGATGCTTTCAAGACCTCCGCGCGGGAGGTTTTTTATTGGACCGGCTGAAAAACGTGTCCGTTTGCAATTATTGAATAGAATGGGAGAAAAGAATGTTCAACTCTACAAATGATTCATGGCTCTTTACATCGGAATCGGTGACGGAAGGTCATCCCGACAAAGTGTGCGATCAAATCGCCGATGCCGTTTTAGATTCGATCCTTGAGCACGATCCTCGCGCGCGCGTCGCATGCGAGACTGTGACGACGACGGGATTAGTGCTCGTGATGGGGGAGATCACCACGACGTCCTATGTCGATATTCCTCACATCGCCCGCGAGACAATCAGGAGAATCGGCTATACGGGCAGTCAATTCGGTTTCGATGCCGATTCGTGCGCCGTTCTGACATCGATCGATGAACAGTCGTCCGATATCGCCATGGGCGTTGATTGCTCTTTTGAGGAGCGAGCCGGTGAAACGGGGTTTCATTTGGGTGCCGGGGACCAGGGGATGATGTTCGGGTTCGCCAATTCAGATACGCCGGAGTTCATGCCCCTCCCGATTACGCTGGCACACAGGCTCACGCGAAAAATGGCGGAAGCGAGAAAACTCGGCGAGGCGCGGTCGTTTTGTCCGGACGGCAAATCACAGGTGACCATTCGATACGAAGGCAATCGCCCCGTACACATCGATGCCGTCGTTATATCGACACAGCACCATGCGGAGGCGACACTTGAGCAAGTGCGCGACGAGGTTGAGGATTACGTCATTTTCCCGATACTCGCCGGCGATCTGTTTGATAGTCAGACGAAGATATACATCAATCCTACCGGACGATTCGTGATCGGAGGTCCGCAAGGTGACACCGGGCTGACAGGGCGAAAAATCATCTGCGATACGTATGGCGGGTTCGGTCATCACGGCGGCGGCGCCTTCTCCGGCAAAGACCCGACGAAAGTTGATCGGACAGGTTCGTACGCGGCGCGCCATATCGCAAAAAATATGGTTGCCTCGGGACTTTGTTCGCAATGCGAAGTCCAGCTTGCATACATTATCGGCGTCTCGCACCCCGTCTCCGTGACTGTCACGTCGTTCGGCACGTGCGAAAAGTACTCGGATGAGTTTCTAAGCAAGCTTGTGCGGTCGAAGTTTGACCTCCGCCCCGATGCGATCATCGAGCGTTTCGATTTGATGCGACCGATCTATGCGCAGGTGAGCAATTACGGTCATTTCGGGCGCCCGGAGCTCGACTTGCCATGGGAGCGCCTCGACGCCGTCGATTTATTCTAAAAGGAGGCGTGAAAGGTTAAATCTCGTATGCGCGACCGGCAGCAGTCCTTGTTCAAGAATAGTGAACCTGTTTCTTTTTCAGGTGTTGTGACGCGCGTCATCTTCCGCAATGATGAAAACGGATATTCCATTCTTGACGTGGAAGGTCGTGGAGAAGAGTGGACAGTGACTGGCGTGATGCCGCATATCATGGCGGGAGATATGGTGTCAGGTGATGGTTCTTGGCGCGATCATCCGACGTATGGTCCGCAGATTGCCGTGCGACAGATCAGCAGAGATGAGCCACGCGAAAGCGACCGTATCGAGAAATATCTCGCTTCCGGAGCCGTTAAAGGGATCGGCGAGGCGACGGCTAGGAAACTCGTTCAAGCTTTCGGGGATGACACATTGACGGTCATGCGCCAAAATCCCGAGCGCGTCGCCAAGATTCGAGGCATCGGACCGGCAAAAGCCGAGAGTTTCAGCAGACAGCTCAAGGCTGACCGCGCCTATCAGGATTTATCACTCTTTTTACTGCCGCACGGCATCGGGCAGGCGCGTATCCACCGTATCTATGCGATATTCGGCATGGCGGCGGAGATGCTCATCAAAGAGAACCCTTTCATTCTTGCTGAGCGCGTGTCGGGCATCGGTTTTCAAACTGCCGATCGGCTCGCCGTTGAATTGGGGTTCAGAGGCGACCACCCGTCGAGACTCAAAGGCGCCGTTCTCTTTGCGATGAATCAATCGCTTTTCCGAAACGGCAATACGGTCATCCATGAGGACAGCGTGGCGAGCTTTCTGTCGGAACGCCTTGACGTTTCCGAAGAGAAAATAAAAGAAGCGGTCGCCACTCTTCTAAAGGAAGGGAAAATTGTCAAAGTCTTAGGTCATCTGCATCGGAGCGTTGAAGAGGGCATGTCTGCGACGGATGTCGAGGGTTTATCAACCGTGGAACAGCCTTTGATCGGAATTGAAAGCGCATTTGACGGTCTCGTTTCGCTTTCCGATGTGGCGGTTATCGAGAGGTCGCTCGCTTACCGTCTTCGCTTTCTGGCGTCCGTCTCTCCGCCGGGCGACCGTTTTATGAGCGAGGACCGAGCGCAGTGCGCTGTTCTGCAGGTGGCTCAAGAGGAGGGCTTTGAACCCGGCGATGAACAGACCCGGGCGATTGTCATGGCGCTGAAACACCCGATTTCCATTCTGACAGGAGGTCCCGGAACGGGGAAGACGACAATTGTACGGCTTTTGACCCGCATTTTAAGAGAACGCGGCGAGGAAATTTTGTTGGGCGCGCCGACGGGGCGAGCGGCTAGGCGTTTGGCAGAAGTCTGCGGTATGAGTGCGCAGACGCTGCACCGTTTGCTTTCCCTGCAAGTTCGCGACGATGATATCCCCGATGCCGCCTTCTGGCTGACGGCCGAGGCGATTGAGGGCGACACGTTGATCGTCGACGAATGCTCCATGATCGACCTGTTTTTGTTTTCACACCTGATGTCCGCCATACGCCCCGGCACACGTGTTTTATTGATCGGGGACGCCGATCAGCTCCCGTCGATCGGGCCAGGGCAGGTGTTGCGTGATATCCTTTCCGCGCCGTTTCTGCCGAATACGCGACTGACGCAGATTTACCGTCAGGAGGAGCACAAGCTTATCGTATCGAATGCGCACCGCATTTTGAGAGGAGAGGAGCTTATACTTGATCAGTCTCTGGAATCGGATTTCATCTTTATCGATTGTGTCGATGAGCAGGAGATGTACGACGGCGTCTTAAAACTTTGTCAGAGCGTCTTGCCGAATCATTACGGGACAGACGGTATTTACGGCGTTCAAGTGTTGTCGGCGATCAGGCGCGGCAAGGCCGGCATCATCGAGCTGAACCGCGCGCTTCAGCAACTCTCTCGTGGCGATGACTTCTTCTCTATCGAAGCGCACGGTTATCGTTTGACGTCGGGCGATAAAGTGATGCAGACGAGAAATCACTACAACCTTGAATGGACGATCCCTCGAACAGGCATCAAGGGGACAGGTGTTGTGAACGGAGAGATGGGCATTGTCCAATCCATCAGCCTCTCAAGAAAAAGCGTGACAATTCTTTTTGAGGATGAAAAAATTGCGACGATCGAGGGCGCCGACCTCGACGATATCGATCTCGCCTATGCGACGACCATTCATAAATCGCAAGGTTCCGAATACCCGGTTGAGATCCTTGTCATACCCGCAGGCGCGCCCGCGTTTTTGACGCGCAATCTCCTCTATACGGGTGTCACGCGGGCGAAGGAGAGACTGTTTCTCCTTACGAGACGGCGTACATTAGAGATGATGCTCGCGAATAATGAGGCGAATGAGCGTCGCGGCATGCTCCGCCATTGGCTTTGTGAGCAGGTAGAAGGAGAGCCCGTTTGTCTCGATTAAGAGTCTGCTTCACTTGAGGTCATGAACCGTGACCGGATGATCGGAGAGTGTCCGTCATGAGAAAAAAGCGCTCGAACAGGAGACGAGGCGGACAAACCGGAAAATCCCTGCGTCAACAATTTGTCGATTTTTACTATCATCCGTATTGTGCCGTCTGCGATCGCGCCGTTCAGCCTCCCCCTCCGTCACCCTTCGTCTGCCGCGATTGTCTCACCGTTCTGCCGTTCCGCATGGATCGCGAACGGCTGTCGTGGGGTCATCCGTGGCGTCTGTTTGCGACATTCTACTATCGGGAGCCCTTGCGCAAGATGATAGTCTCCATGAAATTTTCAGAGAGAATCGATAGGGCGGAGGCGATTGCGCCATTCATGTGCGGGACGTTGGTACGCAATCAGATCGATGTTGATGCCGTCATCCCCGTACCGTTGCACAAAAAACGACTGTCGGAGAGAGGGTACAACCAAGCGGCGCTGTTTGCCCGAGTGCTCGCGCGGGAAGCGGGCATTTCGGTTGTGGACGGGGTGCTTTATCGCGACATTCATACCGATCGTCAGAGCGAAAGTCGAACCGTTAAAGAGAGACGCCGACAGCTGGCCGACGCCTTCAAGCTCGACCAGCGGTCTCCTTTGATCGACGAATTGCGCGGACGCCAAGTTCTGCTCATTGACGATGTGTTGACGACGGGCGCGACCTTATCCGCCGCGGCGAAACCGCTCGATGAGGCGGGAATACGTGTCATCTGCATGGTGGCGGCCTCCGACAAGGAGAAGTATCAGGGTTACCATGAGACCATAAAAGATTGGACGTCACTGCTCGACAGGCGGATTTGATACGGCTCCGGTCATTGCGGCGTGGTAAAATAGAGCGACTATTACATGTGGGGTGGCATAGATGCCAAATTTTTGGATGATAGCGGCGGGGCTCGTTTTGCCGGGACTGATGACCGGCATCGGCGCGTTGCCGGCTCTTTTCACAGGAAATGTGACAAGGAAATGGCTCGATGCGATGCTCGGATTCGCCGCGGGCGTCATGTTGGCCGCGACATGTTTTTCCCTTATTCTCCCGAGCATCGAGTTTGGCGGAGGAACGTTTAAGGCAGTTCTGATCACAGGTTTAGGCATTATTGTCGGAGCGGTGATCATCGATTTAATCGACCGCTTCGCTCCGCACGAGCACTTGATTAACAAGCATCATGAAGGCGTAGCGGCAGATTCGCTCAAGAAGATTTGGCTTTTTATCATCGCCATCGCGATTCATAACTTCCCCGAAGGCATGGCTGTCGGCGTGGCCTTCGGTTCCGGAAATCTGTCGAACGGGATTCCTATCGCTATCGGTATCGGCCTTCAAAACATGCCGGAGGGACTTGCTGTCGCCTTCGCTCTGATACGCGAGAAGTACAGTGTCGGGAAAGCGTATTGGATTGCGTTCCTGACCGGGCTGATTGAGCCTATAGGCGCTCTGTTGGGGTACGGGCTCGTCAGACTTTTCAGTCCCGCGCTCCCGTTCATTCTCGCCGTCGCCGGCGGCGCGATGCTTTTTGTGATCGCCGACGAGGTCATCCCGGAGACACACAGCGGCGGCAACGAAAGGTTGGCGACGTTCGCCCTGATCATCGGCTTTGTCATCATGATGGTCATGGATATCGCGTTAGGGTAAAGACACGCTTCAGCCGGCTTTTTGCGCTGATCTTCTTCCTCAACGGTCTGATTGGCTAAGATCGAAATAGTAGCGCGAGATATCTCCGAAGCGTTGGTGGCTCAGCTCGATCAGCCGTTCCGTCGTGAATGGCGGAATACCGAGAATTTCGTAAGGATTTTTCATTTCAGAAGACACGGCTGTTTGCATCGTGTGCGCGAAATTCAGTTGAGATTGCAGTTCTGAAAGGAAACTCATCATCAAGAGGGGGTCATGAATAAGCATCGCGATTGAGAGCAGGCAGGCGTAGGGATCGTTCGTGCCGATGCCAGCATCGTATTCGCGCCTCGTCAACACACCCTCGGGGAGTAGCATGAAGAGTTCCTGTTCGGGGAGCGAATTCTCCATTTCGCTCGAGAATACGCGTTGACCGTGCGCGATCGTGTTTCTGTATTCTCTCAGAACCTGCAAGGCTCCATCGAGAAATGTTTTCGCTTTTTCAATCGACACATTTTGCGGCCTTCGACCTGTCTGCCCCCAAATCATTTTTTCACAGACTTCATTTTTATCTTGATCGCGGAGGATGTTGTACCACTGGATGGCGATCCCGAATTCGACGTCATGGATGAATATCCACGGTGGGAGCTGACGGTTGGCAAGAAGAAAATGGTGCGAGTATGAATGTCTATCTTTTTCAGACTGGAGATAGCGGAGTTTGCCGGCGAGTGATCGCAGGATGTTCGTCGAGGCGGGATGAGAGTCGATATAATAACCGCGATAAAGAAAGTTGTTGTTCGGATCGTTGATGTTGTCGCGACTCATGACGCCGTATTTTCGTGAGACCAGATATGCCAGCTTCGTTTTGAAAGACGCTTCGATGTAAAGGATACCTTTGAGAACCACTTGATAGAAGTTCATGTTCAACATATGAGCCAGCTGCAGGTCGAGCAATGACGGAGCGCCAATGAACCGACGCTCCTTCAAACCTCCGTAGAGGTGCTTGTTGAGGTTGACAAGAGAGTAATAGGAATACGTGCTCAACGCCTCGACAGCGTCATTTTTGTCCTCTACGACAATACCGCGACTTTTAATAAAGTCGATTTGTTCGTCGTATGTGCGAAATGTTTTCTTTCTCAGCATCATCACAGCTCCCCATGAGTGATCATTGCTTCCATTGTCTCATAAATCGTAACGCTTGCCGCCCATTCGCGGCGCGTCATCTCTTTTACATCCTCTGTCATCTTTTTGTCAAAGGATCGTCATGGCACGCTATTTTTTGCGCTTGCGTCGAACAAACGTTCGTGATACGATTAAATAGAACAATCGTTCTGAATGAGGAGTGTGAGCATCATGTTTGAATACAACACGAAGCGACTATATATCACGGTCGTCGTAGAGTTCAGCCCGGAAGGCGATCTGTTTCCTGTTGAGATTCGTCTCGATGACGGTACAAGCATTCCTGTCGAGCGCCGGCTCGTGACACCGCTATACAATCTCGCGAAGAGCGGGTCGGACGCCTGGCGTTTTCTCTGCCTGATCGAGGGTATGCCGATGAAGTTGTTCTATGACGCATCGTCCTATCGCTGGTGGTGTGAACCCGCCGCTTGACGGACGATGTTTTGATGTGGGAGAAGGGAGGAATCGTAGTGGCGGACCGCGTTATTTTGCATGTGGATCAGAACTCTTTTTATGCCAGTGTGGAGATGTTGCGATGGCCGGCATTGAGAGATGTTCCCTGCGCCGTCGCCGGTGATCCCGTCAATCGCCACGGTATTATCTTGGCGAAGAATCAACTTGCAAAGAAGGCGGGTGTCAAGACGGCAGAAACGATTTGGGAGGCAAAACAGAAATGTCCGGAATTGATTCTCGTTCCGCCCGACTATAGCCGATACATTCATTACAGCCGTCTGGCACGCGAACTGTATGGCGAATACACGGATCGCGTCGAGCCTTTCGGCATCGACGAGTGTTGGCTCGATCTCACCGGTTGTCCTTGCGATGACGGCGTCGCTGTTGCCGAAGAGTTGCGCCGGCGCGTCAAGGAAGAGCTCGGATTGACCGTCAGCGTCGGCGTCAGTTGGAACAAGATCTATGCCAAGCTCGGCAGCGATCTGAAGAAGCCGGATGCCGTCACCGCCATCACGCGTGATAATTACCTCGATGTCGTCTACCCTCTGCCTGTCGGCGAGCTTCTCTACATCGGTCGGGCGACATCGCGCAAATTGCGCCGTATCGGCGTTCGCACAATCGGTGAACTCGTCGCTTTGGGACCGTCGTATCTTCGCTCAATATTCGGTGTCGTCGGCTTGAGTCTCTACACATTCGCGGCAGGTCTTGACGAGACGCCGGTCACAAAAGCGGGGCGCGAGGTTCCCGTGAAATCGGTCGGCAATTCCCTCACCACGCACCACGATCTTTACACGGAGCAGGAGATTAAAGCCGTCACGTATATGCTGTCCGAGTCCGTGACAAGCCGTTTGCGTGACGCCGGCATGGCGGCGCGGACAGTCCAAATCAGTATGCGCGACTATCAGCTATATAATTTTGAACGGCAAACAAGTCTGCCGTTTCCGACGCAGCTGTGCTCCGAGATTGCGCCGGCGGCGACACGGCTCATCTTGAATCACTTCAAACAGGGTCAAAAGATTCGGAGTCTCGGCGTCCGTGCCTGCAATCTCATACCGGTTTCCCTCCTGAAACAGCAGTCTTACCTTCCGCATGAAAAAAAGCGCGAGGCGATACTCCGTCTAGAAAAAGCAATCGACGACCTGCGGGGGAGATACGGTGGGCTGTCCGTGCGGCGCGGTATCTCTCTCGTCGACCGTTCACTGACAGAGCATGACATCAAACGTGAAAACGTCATTCATCCGGTCGGATTTTTCGGACCATGAGCAGACCCGTCCCCGTTGCCGTTTTGTTGGAGATGCGCTCGACCGGCGTGCGAAATCCGCTTGCGATTACGTGGGAGGACGGCACGCGTTACGAGATTACGGCTTCACGATTCGTCGGTCTTCGAAAGGCGCGCTCCGCAGGTTCCGGCGAATGCTGGATCTGCCGTATCGAGGGAATAGACGTTCCGCTGTATTTTTGCGCGTTGACGGGACGCTGGTGGATGGACGGCAAGGGCGAACCGCGGTCGGCTCCCGCACCGAAACCTTATCGGCGCGTCAAGAACAGAGATTACAAGCCGGGCGATTCAAACACTTGACAAAGTCCGCTTTTCGGCGTTAGTATGGGAAAGCTGTCATGCGCCCGTAGCTCAATTGGATAGAGCGTCTGACTACGGATCAGAAGGTTCCGGATTCGACTTCTGGCGGGCGCGCCACTGTATAAACCCTGCGGCTCTGAAGTCACAGGGTTTTTACTTTCTCAGTTGTTGGTTCTCTTTCCTGGTTTTGCACCCTTTTTTGCACCCTTTGCGATGTCATCGCTTGGCAGTTGCGCCATAAGAAAAGAGGGCGTCTCAATCACCTAATTTAGTGTTTTGAGACGCCCCCTTTTTGTTTTCTAAAGCGTTTGCTTTTCTTAAGGTTCTCTGACCATTACCTCTTACCCTTGTCAAAGTGCTCACCCAACGCTCGAGGCGGTCTGTTGTGCTTCGAGAAGAAGATCAGAACGACGAGTGTCAGCACGTAGGGCATGATCGAGAAAAGGTCGGAGTAGTTACTGGACAACCCCAACTCGTTTACCAGCTCATAACTGAATGATCGGCTAAAGCCAAAGAACATGGAGGTCCAGAACGTTGTCATAATATTCCAGTTGCCGAAGATCAGGGCGGCGATTGCCAAGTAACCGTAGCCGACATAGCTTGAGGGAGAAAAGGTCGCCATCGTATAAGTGAAGGCGATGCCGCCCAAACCTGCAAAGCCGCCCGCCAGAACCACGGCAGAAAAGCGGATCTTGTTGACATCGACACCGGCAGCGTCCAAGCTGTGGGGGTTGTCACCACCCGCTCTCAGGCGGAGACCGTAGGAGGTCCTGTACATGACGTACCATGCCAGGAGAGCTACCACGATGATGATGAAGGCAAAGGGATAGACATTTTGGAAGAGACCGCCAATCACCGGTATTTTAGACAGGTAAGGTATGGTATACCTGGGCGACACACCGAGCTGAATCTTGTTGGTGCCTTGACCTGTGACAGCGCCTGTTATTACGCTGGACAAGAAGGAGGTCAAGGCGACGGCAAGAATGTTAATCACCACGCCGGCAATCGTCATCTTTGACTTCAGCTTGATAACCATGAGGGCATTGAGTAAAGCCAGAAGCATACCGCCCAGAATGGCTGTCAGCGTCGCGATGTAAATCAGCCAGGTTGGCGATGAGCCCATGACCGTCCGCAGAATGACGACGGTGATGGCGCCCGTAAAGGCGCCAAAGCCTTGGAAACCCTCAATCGACAACATAGTGACACCGGAGCGTTCGGAGTAGATGCCGCCGATGGCCATGATAAAGAGAGGCAGGGCAAATGCCAAGCCATCTGTCATGATCTTATCGATATTCATGCTCGCTCCTCCTCTGCTTTATCCGGGTCGGTTTTGGCGTCTTGCTTGGAGCGTGACCTCCTGCGTAACCGCTGCAACGTTTCTTCAATGTAGAGTCCGCTGGCGGAGAACATGAGCAGGATACCGATAATGACCGAGGCGATGTCCTTTGGCACGCCGACGTTTGAGCTCATGTAAACGCTGCCCTTTTGAAAGATGGTGACTAGGATGGAGGCAAAGAGACACCCTACGGGCGCAACGTTGCCCAAGACGGCTACGGCAATGGAGTCGTAGCCTAATGAAACAAGTTCCTTAGGCACCATGTTGTTGGCAAAGCCCAGGTAGTAAGTAACACCTGCCAGACCTGCCAGCATGCCTGACATCGCCATGGCGAGGACGACGTTGTTCCCCACGTTGATGCCGGCGTAGCGCGCACAGTCCTTGTTCAGACCTACGGCGTTGATACGGAAGCCCACAGTCGTACGATCCAGAAGGAAGCGCATGACGAAGATTACGAGCAGAGCCACGACAAGACCAACAGGGAGGTCAAAGCGGGCACCGCCCGCCTGTCCCGGAATCAATAAGCGACTCGCCTCGCTGACCGGACGTGAGTTCCTCGTGACGGGGTCAGCATAGTAGGTGTTAATAAAGAAGGCAGTCACGTAGCTGATAATGTAATTTAACATGATGGAAGTGACGACCTCATGGATGTTGAAACGGTGCTTCAAAAAGCCTATCAGGGCTCCCATAGCTCCACCAGCGACCAGACCGATGATAATAATAATCGGCCAGGCCAGGTACGAAGGCAAGTCGGAATAGCCGATGAGCACACTTGCCAAGAAACCAGGCAGGAGCATCTGTCCCGCCACTCCGATGTTAAACAGACCTGCCCGCATACCCATCATAACGCCGAGGGAGGCGAAGATCATGGGAGTCAGGATCGAAAGGTATGAGAAGAAGTCGGTCAGGATACCTTGACCGCCAGCGTAGCGCGGCTTAAACACCAAGCCGGAACCTCTCAGGAATCCTAAGAAGACCTCGATAGGATTTTTGCCCAGGAGAAGTACGATGACCGAGGCAACGATCAGGGTCAGGGCGATGGATATGGAGGGCACCAAAAGACCTGACAGTGCAGATCTGACTCTAGAACTAAATTTATTCATTGTGTTACCCCCATCATATACTGACCTACTTCTTCTTTGGAAAGATTTTTGGCACTGTCTGTCTTAAGGATTTGACCGCGGAATGCAACACAGATCGTGTCCGCCAATGCCAAAACTTCATCAAGTTCCAAAGAGACCAGGAGGATGGCCTTGCCCTTGTCGCGCTGTTCCAAGATCTGTTGGTGAATGTTGGCGATGGCGCCGACGTCCAAGCCCCGCGTCGGTTGCACAAAGATCAAAAGGTCAGAGTCAAGCTCCACTTCACGGGCAATGATGGCTTTCTGTTGGTTGCCGCCGCTCATGGAACGCGTCGTGGTCTGGCTGCCTTGACCGCTGCGGATGTCGTAACGCTTAATAAGATCTGTCGCCTGTTGCTCAAAAGCTTCCGGCTGCAGGACGCCTTTCTTCGAAAAGGGCTCGCGGTCGAAGGTCTTAATGGCCAAGTTATCGCGAAGGGTGAGATCCATCACCAGACCGTCCTTTTGTCTGTCTTCCGGTATATATGAAATGCCCCTTGCGATGCGATCCTTAATGCTTAGGCGAGAAATCTCTTCACCTTTTAAGGAAATTGATCCCGCACTGATGTGTTGCAGACCTGCGATGGCATCGGCGATGTCAACCTGACCGTTGCCTGAAACACCGGCGATGGTCAAGATTTCACCCTGTCTCACGCGCAAGGACACATTGTCTACGACCTTAACTTTCTGTTCGTTATATACAGTCAAATCGGAAACGTCCAAGACCACCTCACCGAAATCGTGCTCCGTCTTGTCCAATGTGGTGTCCAATTCCTTGCCTACCATGAGGTTCGCCATGCGTTGCGTCGTCGTGGTGGCGACATCATAGACTCCTACCAATTTGCCGTGAAGCAGGATGGCGCACCGGTCAGCGACGCGCTTGATCTCCTCGAGCTTGTGGGTGATAAGGATAATCGTCTTGCCGCCCCTGCGCAACTCTTCCATGATTTCCAGCAGGTACTCGATTTCCTGCGGTGTCAGGACTGACGTAGGTTCGTCGAAGATCAAGATCTCCGCATCGCGGTACAGCATCTTTAGGATTTCAACCCTTTGTTGAGTTGACACCTGCAAGTCCTCGATCTTATCATCGGGATTTACTTCGAGACCATATTCCAGAGACAGGGCTCGGATTTTTTTAGATGCACCTTTCAAGTCCACCCAGGAAAGAGGTCCAAGGCGTTTCAAAGGTTCGTCCCCCAGGACGATGTTTTCGGTGATCGTGTAGTTTGAAACCAGCTTGAAGTGCTGGTGGACCATGCCGATGTTGAGAGCAGCAGCGTCTTTTGACGAGGTCAAGCGTACTTCCTCACCACGCACAAAGATCTGACCTTCATCGGGCTCATACATACCGAAGAGAATACTCATCAAGGTCGACTTGCCTGCGCCGTTTTCTCCAAGGAGGGCAAAAATTTCGCCCTTCCTAATATCGAGTGTCACGTCGTCGTTGGCAACGATACCTGGGAACCTCTTCGTAATATTCCTCAGTTCGACAATCGTTTCTGTCATAGGCTCCTCGCTCAGGGCATATTTTTTTACTTGGTTGCCTGCCAAGTAACTGCAAGGGCAGTTTATCTGTGAATATCCGGCTTGGCGGCGCGGATTAGGCGTTGTGCCAAGCAGTTTCCAGGGCAATTTCCATCATCTCGTTGAAGGTGGTTTGCCGTTCTTCTGCCGTCAGAACCTCTTTGGTGAACAGATGATCGGAGATGGTCAGAATGCTCAGCGCGCGCTTGTTGTAGCGTTGGGCTGTCAGGTAGAGACCGGCTGTTTCCATCTCAGTACAGAGATGCCCTGTTCGACGCAGAATCTCATGGGTATCGTAAAGCGTGTAGAAGTAGTCCGAAGTAAAGATCCGACCCACGTGCACTTTCTCCATGATTCCCAGATCTTTAGCCGCCTGAACTGCCTGAGAGACTAAACTGTAGTCTGCGGAAGGGGCGAGGATGCCGGGAAAATCCATGGGACGGGCAAAGGATGAATCTGTTGAAGCGGACATGGCAATGACGATGTCACGCATTTTCACGTGATCCATCGTGCCGCCTGCCGAACCTACTCGAATAATGGCGTCGACGTCATAAAAATTAAACAGCTCCGAGGCGTAGAGGCTAAAAGAAGGTACGCCCATGCCGCTACCCATCACGGAGACGCGCTTTCCCTTGTAAGTACCGGTAAAGCCGAGCATGTTGCGTATCGAAGTGAACTGTTGCAAGTTGTCCAGGTATGTTTCGGCGATGTACTTCGCGCGGAGAGGATCTCCGGGCATGAGGACAACTTTGGCAATATCGCCCATTTGAGCTGCGATGTGTGGAGTTGGTACTGGTGCGGTCACTTTCATTCCCTTTCTAAATAAAAATGAGGGCAGCCTGGGCTGCCCTCTGTCAACAAAACAATGTGACTTAGAGACCGGGGAAATTATCCGGTGTATGTCCATTGAAGTTGGCGGCAGGCACGATGGTGCCATTCTTAACCAGCTCATAGACCTCTGCCAACTTAGCCAAGGCATCTTCCGACAGCTGGTGTCTGCCAGCAGCGCTGACGTAGCCCGTGCCGCCTTCTTTAGCGCCTAGGAGGGCATTCTCGCCCTTGAAAGTGCCGTCATTGATTTTCTGCAGCTGGGCTTGCACGATCGGAGCCATGTTCTTCAACGCTGAGGTCAGGACGATGTTCCTTGTGCCCGTTTCTCCGTCGTCATACTGGTCAACGTCGCAACCAATGACGAAGTTTCCTTCCGGAGCCTCTTTGACAGCGGCGAACACACCGTTGCCGGAGTCGCCCGCTGCGACTAGCATGATGTCTACGCCTTGGGCTAGGAGAGCCTCTCCGACAATCTTACCTGTGGCCTGGTCAGCGAAGGCACCGATATAGTTGCCGCCGACGTTCGCACCGGTAACATCAGTACCGGCATAGGCAGGCAGCTCAACGACTTCCGCTTTTGTGCCGTAGTGCTTGTTGGCGTAGTTGACGCCGGACATAAAGCCCCACTGGTAGTTGACGTTCGACGGGAAAGCAATGCCGTTGACGACGGCAACTTTATTGGTCTTCGTATGCATCGCTGCGGCGACACCTGCGAAGAAGCCGGACTCTTCCTCCTTGAACATCATGGCGTAAACGTTGTCAAGTTGAACTTCTTCACCGTCATCCGTGATTTTGGGGTAAGCGTCGACGAGAAGGAAGAACTTTTCCGGGTTCTCGTCCGCTACTTTTCCTGCACCGGCAAACTGGAAGCCGGGCATGACCATGGCATCGTAGTCCGCGATGATTTCCGCTACTGCCTGAACGACACGGTCAAATTTGTCTTCCTTGACGTCGTTGACTGACGTACCGGGGTTCGCTTTCACAAAGGCTTGGATGCCTTCGTAACAGGCTTGTCCGAATGAACCGTCATCAACACCTGACGTGGTCAGAATACCTACGTGTAGACCTTTTTTGTCGTCGCCGCCGCCTTTACAGGCAAAAACCGTAAAGGTGAGAGCGAGAACCAGCAAAATGGTCAGTGCGATTCTAATCTTTCTCATGTTTTCCTCCTTAGTGCAACAAATGCTTTTTCTAAGTGATGTTCTTTTTTTATATATTACTGACAAATCAACTCAACTTCAACTAGAGTTTTGGTTCAGGTCGGAATTTGTTACACATTATTTCCGCCCAGTCGCCCCTAGTTGTAGAAGTCATTGAGCTGATTGCATCAGTGTGACTCCATATAGGCTAGCTGTTCCGGCAATAGTGTGTCGAAACTTCCGCCAAAGTCTTTCAGCTTCATCTCAGCGACGGCTCTGTCAACTTCATCCGGTATGGCGTGGACTCCGGCTCCAAGCTGACCTTGGTGTTCGAGGATGTGGAGGGCTCCCAATGTCTGGAGCGAAAAGGAGATATCCATGATTTCAACGGGGTGACCGTCTGCCGCCGCGATATTGACGAGAGCGCCGTTCGCGATGACATTGACCCGCCTGCCATTTCCCAAGAGATATGTTTCGATGTTCTTTCGTGCTTCTTCCTTAGAGACTGCCATCTTATTCAGACCCTCCAAGTCAATTTCTATGTTGAAATGACCTGCGTTACAAACGATGGCGCCGTCTTTCATCACGTTGAAGTGCTCGGGACGAATGACATCGCAGCAGGCAGTGGCTGTGATGAAAATGTCGCCTAAGGGAGCCGCCTCCGCCATGTTCTTTGCCTCAAAGCCATCCATGACCGCCAAGATCGATTTGACAGGATCAATTTCCGTCACAATCACTCGGGCACCTAAGCCCTTTGCCACTTTGGCGATGCCTCTTCCGCAATAGCCGTAACCTGCAACGACAACGACTCGACCGTTCACTTGTAAATTCGTCGTCCGCATAATGCCATCCCACGTTGACTGACCTGTGCCATAAGTGTTGTCAAAGAAAGATTTACAGCGCGCGTCGTTGATCGCCATAACGGGAAAGTGCAGGAGACCCTGCGATTCCCAGCCCCTGAGACGCTGTACGCCGGAGGTTGTCTCTTCACAGCCGCCAATAAGGTTTGTCGCATAGTCCTTACAGTCCGTCAGAAGCAAATTGAACAGGTCGGAACCGTCATCGATGACGATATGAGGCTTGCATGCCAAGGTCTCTTTCCAAAGGGCGATCGTGTCTTCGGGATCACTCCCATGGATCGCGTAGACTTCGATGCCGTCATCGACGAGGGCGGAGCAGACAGCGTCCTGCGTCGAGAGCGGATTGGAGCCGGTGACATGCATTTCAGCCCCGCACCTTGCCAAGGTTTTTGCCAAGTATGCCGTCTTCGCCTCCAAGTGGATGCTGAGTGAGATTTTGAGCCCTTTGAAAGGCTTCGTCTTTTCATACTTATCGCCAATTTGATTGAGGACAGGCATATGCTTGGCTACCCAGGCAATACGTTGATGTCCCTCATCCTTTAAAGCGATGTCGCGAATCCTTGCCATATCATTACCTCTCAAACTAAAATATGATGCCCGTCTATTCGAACAAGGCTTTCAGGCTCTCTTCGTAAGGAGCTCGGCAAATGCCCCGATCTGTCACGATGGCGTCGATGAGCTCATGGGGAGTCACATCAAATGCCGGATTGTAACAGCGTGTCTGCGGCAGAGCCATGGGTTTTTCGTACCACTTTTCTTTTATTTCATCGGGATCTCGCAGTTCAATCTCAATATCCGCACCGGTAGGCGTCGCGAGGTCAATCGTCGAGGTCGGACCCAGTACATAAAATGGGATGTCGTAGTACTTTGCCAAGATGGCGACGCCGCTGGTGCCGATCTTGTTCGCGGTATCTCCATTGGCGGCGACACGATCGCAGCCGACGAAGCAAGCCTGTACCCAACCTTTGCTCATGACGATGGATGCCATGTTGTCGCAGATTAAGGTGACATCAACGCCGACCTCTTCAAGTTCATAGGAGGTCAGGCGAGCACCCTGAAGCAGGGGGCGGGTTTCATCGGCAAAGACGCGGAAATCCATACCGCGCTCGTAGCCCAGCAGGATAGGACCGAGGGCTGTTCCGTAACGCGAGGTTGCCAAGGGACCGGCATTGCAGTGTGTCAGAATGCCGTCACCGTCTTTGATGAGCGTCAGACCGTATTCGGCGATGGCTTTGCACATCGCAATATCCTCATGGTGAATGGCAATGCACTCTTCTTTCAGGTCTTGTAAGATCGCTTCCTTGGTTTTGCCTGCCGCTGCCTCCGCCTTCGCCACCATGCGCTTCAATGCCCAGGACAAGTTGACGGCTGTGGGGCGCGACGAGTTGAGGTAGACCGCTTGGGCTTTGACGTCTTCTAAGAAAGAAGAAAAGTCTTCCGCCGTGCTTTGAAGAGCGAGACAGTAAAGGGCATAGCCGGCAAAGATGCCGATGGCAGGCGCTCCTCTGACCCTCAGCTGGTGGATGGCCTCATATAGGTCTTCCGGTTCCTTCAGGTCAAGGTAGACTGTTTCGTTAGGCAACTGGGTCTGATCGATGATGACGACGGAGTCGCCTTTTTTACTGAGCCTCACACTGTCCAGGTGTTTGATTTCACGTGTGCCCATGAATACCTCCTACATTCTGCTGATGATCTCGGACAGAAGGCGCACAAACTTCGCGCTGGCTTCTCCTGCGGCGACGATGACCTCTTCCGATGACAGTGGCTCGTCAAGGATGCCGGCGGCGAGGTTGGTAATGCAGGAAATTCCCAGAACCTTTAAGCCGGAGTGTACTGCCACAATGGCTTCAGGTACTGTTGACATGCCGACGGCATGGGCTCCCCAAGTCTGCATCCAGCGTATCTCCGCAGGAGTCTCAAAGCTGGGACCGCTGTAGGCGATGTAGACACCTTGCTTGAGGGGGATATTGAGATCTTCCGCGACTGTTAGAGCCAAAGCCCTTAGCTCCGGGTCATAGGCTCTCGTCATGTCGGGGAAGCGCGGACCGAAGTCGTCTTCGTTCGCGCCGATCAGGGGGTTGCTTCCGGTAAAATTGATGTGGTCTGTAATGAGCATGAGGTCACCGGGTTTGCTGTTTGGATCCAGTCCGCCGCAGGCATTGGTAAGGATCAGTTTTTTTATACCGAGTTTTGCCATAACCCTGATGGGATAAGTCACATCCTGCATGCTATAGCCCTCGTAGTAATGCAGTCGTCCCTGCATACAGAGGAGAGGAACGCCGCCGAGATCGCCAAAGATAAAACGACCCTCATGACCGGGGGCTGTCGACTCTTTAAAGTGCGGGATGTCGCGGTAGGGAATGACGACCTTGTTTTCGAGGCGGTCCGCGATCGGTGCCAAACCACTACCTAGGATCAGACCTATTTCTACTTCCTTGTCGGTAAACGTGCGAATTTGGCGAATACTCTCAGATACTTTACTTGTTAACATGTTTCCACCCTTTCTAAGATTCGATCGTGATAGTTAACCGTATGATGTAATCCGTCTCGACTTGGACGGACAGAGTTTTCTTGATGACTTCTCCACGAGAGATGATATAACCATGTTCCCGGATGAAGGGATAACGTTTGTAAAGTTCATAGATGGAATCTCCGGGTTGTAAACCGGAACCTGTTTTGAACTGGGAGTATGTCGCCGATACCTGACGGACTTTGCCACTGAAATTGAGTGACGGAATATGGCATGTACCGACGGCTTCTACTGTTAAACCCGGCCAAACGACACGGAAGAGCGCAGTATCGCTGTCGGTATGATCGAGAATCAAGATATCAAGGGGTATGCCCAAGAGAGAGATCATGCGTTCCGCTTCGATACGGGGACTGCTCTGTTCCGTTCCGAAAAGCGGTCGCCCGCGATAATACAAGAGCGCATCTTCCGTCGATAGCGTTTGCGGGAAATATTCATTGGCGGAGATCACGCCGCCTGATTCCAGAAACGTGACTGTGTGAGGCAACTGTTCTTTCCTATTTTCCAGAATGCCTTGCAGCTCGACTTCTGCGAATCCCGGTACCATTTCAATGATTCGATAAGATGCTTCTCTGGAAGCGACATAACGCGGATATAGGTCAATGAGGGAAGAAGCGCGCCGGTCGATCGATTCTCCGTGGCTCTTAGATTTGAGGGGCGTGTTTTGCCGGATCAGAGAAATGAGCGCAGGTTCGTTGCGCATTTCAACTGCATCGAGGTAGAGAACGATGTAATGGTATAACATCGATTGTTTCCAAAGCCAAGATTTTGAGAAATAAGGTATGCCATTTTCGTTCAGTGTAACGGGAATTGCAAACCGCAAGATGCGTGCATCGGGAGTTTCCGATTCGATCCACCAGATCGTCGCATCTTGTGGAGAGGGGCTGAGCGTCGCATCTGTTTTTGTCACATGTCCGAGTATGGACTCTGTCTCATCCGCTGTCGCCCTGGAGTATGACTTGATGGTGCCGGGGATTGAAGCGCTCAGAAAGTCGGTGTATAAAATAAAATCAGAGAGCGTTATTTCAGAGCGTTGCGTTGCCGGGATTGAAGACCAAAGTGATAAACGACCCTCAAGGTTCGAAATGGTCAACGTCAGCATACGAACCCATTCGTCCTCCCTGAAATAGCGATCGTTTTCCGCCTTGATGACCATATTGACGTCAGGTTTGCCTTCAGTCGAGAGCGGTTCGTCATCAATGACGGAACATGAGACAAGAAAAAAAGAGATTAAAAGGGCGAGCGAAAGGGCGCCTATTCGAGAAAGGCGTTTCGTTCCTACGAGCTGTTTCAGGTTTACTTTCAAAGAAAAGCCGCCGATCCACTTGTTCTCTAAGCTGTTTTAATTGTGCAATAATTTTGCGGTGCGTTCAAGCGCGTCATCATTTTTGCGTGCGTTGGCGAGCTGCTTCAAACGCGATGATTCCACTCGCAACGGCAGCGTTGAGCGAATTGACTTTTCCGTGAAGCGGGATCGTGAGCAAAAAATCACAGTGTTCGAGTAATTTCTTTGAGATCCCTTCGCCTTCGTTACCGATTACGATAGCAATTTTCCCGGAATAATCGGCTTTGTCGTACGGCGTTTCTCCGTCAGCGGTCGTTCCGAAAATCCAAAATCCTTGCTTTTTCAAGTCGTGAATCGTTCTGGAAAGATTGACGACTCGACAGAGAGGAACGTGTTCGACTGCGCCGGCGGAAGCTTTTGCGACGGCTGCGTTGAGCGTGACGGAACGGCGTTGCGGAATGATGACGGCGTCGACACCGGATCCATCGGCTATGCGGAGAATGGATCCGAGGTTGTGTGCGTCTTGAATATGATCGAGCAAAATCAGGAACGGATCTTGATTGAGTCGTTCACATTGAGCGAGAATGTCAGCCAGTTCGGCATATTCATAAGGTGCGACTTCCGCGATGATTCCTTGGTGTGCACCGGAGGTCGCCATGGCATCGAGCGTCGATCGCCCGACATACAGAATCACGGCGCCTCTCTCCTTGCAATCGGCGACGAGTCGCGTGAGCGTGGAGTCGGAGCGCGCATGACGAGCGCTTTGGAGTGTATAGACTTTATTGATGGATCGACCGGCAGCCAAGGCTTCCGCGATTGGGTTTCTGCCTTCGAGTTGACAAAGTTCGTATCCTTCCTGTGTCATTTACGACTCTCCGTTACTATTGCGATTCTGCGGATCAAGCTCGAGCCTCTCCGCCATGCCGGACCGGCGGAGAACGTATTCGATGAGCTCCTCTACGCGACCGTGTTGTCCGTTGAGCCAAAGCCAGCCGATCAGCGTTTCGAAGGCTGTTGCCCGTCGATAATCGTTGAGATCGGCGTCTTTAGGCGTGCTGTGGCTGTGATAATTACTCGCCCTCCTAAGCAGATTGGTTTCTTGCTCCGAGAGAGGAAAATCATTCCGATCGTCATCTAACGTCTCGAAGAGAGAAGCCTGCCCCTTCGCACTGACGAAATTGGTCGCAATGTGATGGAGTTTGCCGGAGGGTGATGGAAATCGCTTCGCCAGTCGCGAACGAATATACAACTCAAAAACAGCGTCGCCGACCCAAGCGAGAGTTGAAACGGAATAGGAGAGCAGTTCCTTATCTGAGAGATTATCCATAAATCAAGGCAATAGCGATCACGATCCGAGAGGGATGACGCGCACACCTTGCGGCGTATCTTCGACTTTGAATCCTCTCGCCTGAATTTCATCCCTGATTCTATCAGCCGTGGCGAAGTCGCGCTCTTTTTTCGCTTTTGTGCGTTCTTCAACCATTGTGAGTACGTCGTCGGGGATCTTATCTTCTTTTTCGGCGGTCGGATCGAGTCCGAGAACGTCGAGAAGCTCGATCAAAGTGTCTCGTGCAGATAGCAAAGTCTCAGGCGACACGGCGCCCGAGGTGGCAGCCGTATTAGCGGCGCGGACGAGATCGAAGATGGCGGCGATCGCATCAGCCGTATTCAGGTCGTCATCCATCGCTTTCTGCCAGTTAAAACGGCAGGTGGCGATCTCTTCCGTCAGTTCACGCTCTTTAGCAGGATCGACTTCTATCTTTTCCGATGCATTGGCGACGAATGAGAGGAGATCGACAGATGAGACGATGCGCTGCCAGCTCGTGACGGCTGCATCGAGCAGATCGTCTGAGAAGTTGATCGGCATACGGTAGTGCGCCTGAAGGATGAAGAATCGCAGGATATGGTAGGGGTAATGCTCGACGAGATCGCGAACGGTGAAAAAGTTGCCTAGCGATTTAGACATTTTCTCGTAGTTCACGTTGACGAAACCGTTATGAACCCAGTAGCGGACAAAAGGCTTTCCCGTCGCGGCTTCACTCTGCGCGATTTCATTTTCATGGTGCGGGAACTGCAGATCGACGCCTCCCGCGTGTATATCGACCGTTTCTCCGAGGTTGGCAAGACTCATGGCGGAACATTCAATATGCCAGCCGGGTCGTCCATCTCCCCAAGGGCTCGCCCAGAACGGTTCTCCCTCTTTCTTGAATTTCCAGAGGGCGAAATCGAGAGGATTTCGCTTCCCTTCAAGTTCCGATACGCGCTCGCTCGCGCCGGCGATCAAGTCGTCCAGCTTGTGTCCCGAGAGCTTACCGTAGCTGGGGAATTGATCGATGGAGAAATAAACGCCGTCGTCGGTTGTATACGCAAAGCCTTTGTCGAACAGGATCGAGATCAGGTGAATGATGTCATCGATTGACTCCGTTGCGCGCGGGTGTTTCGTCGCGCGCATAATATTCAGTCCGTCGGCATCCTTGAAATACTCGTCGATCATTTTTTCGGCGAGCTCTTTCGGTGTGATGCCCTCTGAATGTGCTCGGATAATTACCTTGTCGTCGATATCCGTAAAATTCTGAATGTAGGAGACCTCATTGCCGCGCCAGATCAAGTATCGTCGAAGCGTGTCGAATGTGACAAACGGGCGTGCATTACCGATATGAAACAGGTCATAGACAGTCGGTCCGCAGACGTAGATTTTAAAATGATTATCTTCAAGCGGTGTCAACTCTTCTTTTTGTCTTGTCATAGAGTTGTAAATACGCATAATTCCTCCGATGTGTCATCGCAATGACTGAAAATAAGAAACCCGAAATGGCGGACTCCCTTTTTGATACCCAGCCTCGCGCCAGGTGGGTGCCCTGCGGTGGTCTTGGAGCTTCCTTGTTGAGGCTTGCTCGTATTCCACTTCGACCCGGACTCCCCTTCAAAGAATGGTGGTCCAAAAACGAGAGTGCCGCGCATTTCAGGCGACTTTATGATAGCACGATTCGAAAAAGCCATCAAATCAAGCGTTATGCAGGTAGGCTGTGTGAATTCTTAAACACCTTTTTGTAAGCGAAAGTGATGATTTTTCCGAAAACTGCCCGCTAAAATCATAAAATGCGGTATAGTAACTCTGTGAGAAAGAAACTACCTATTTTCGGATTTGCCAATCGTGCGATGCCTGTCACGTTCGCCGCCGTTATGTGCGGTCTTTTAGGCATGTGGCTTGCTCTACGCGGTCGTGTCGATGTGGGGATGATCTGCCTCATGATGGCAGGTATTTTCGACATGTTCGACGGACCGATCGCGCGCGGCAAAAAGGGGCGTGTCGATGACGAGAAACGATTCGGAATCGAACTTGATTCCTTGTCCGATGTTGTCAATTTCGGATTTGTGCCGACCGTGCTGCTCTTTGCGAGCGGTCTCACCGCTTGGTATTACGTCCCCATCTTCTTGATCTACTTATTGGCGGGAATTGTACGATTAGCGTACTTCAACGTCCTGGAATTTCGTTCGATAGAAGACGCTGTGTCGCGCAATCATTACGTCGGTTTGCCTATCACGAGCGTAGCGGGTGTTTTGCCTTTATTCTGGCTGATCGCCCGATCATTGCCCTATGTATTTGCAAAAGTTCTGATGGCAGTTGTGATGTTCGTTATGGCGATTCTCTTTGTCAGCCCCATCCGCATCCCCAAAGTCAAGAAGAGATACTACCCTTTCGTATTGCTTTACGTTTTGGCACTGATTCTTGTTTATGTCCTTATCCTGCGGAAACCGTGAGGACACGACGCAGGAGCGTCTTCTTCGCCGCCTTTACGGGACGGCTTTCGGTCGTGCGATCGTAAACGTGTTGATCTCTCGCAAGTGGGTCTCTGCGCTCGTTTCTCTTCCGGTACGCTCGCGGTTGTCAAAGTGTCGGATTCAGTCGTTTATACGGGCGAACCGGATTGATATGTCTTCTTATGAGGAGGGACCGTTTCGATCGTTCAACGATTTTTTTATTCGTAAAATCAAGCAAGGCGCCCGTCCTTTTTCACATGCCCCCGAGGATGTCGTCAGTCCCTGTGACGGGCTTTTGTCTGCTGTTGAGATTTCGCAGGATATGACACTTACCCTGAAAGGACAGCCCTATACACTTGCCACTCTGCTGCGCGATGAGCATGTGGTTTCGACATACGCCGGCGGCATCGCGCTGATCTTTCGTCTGGAGGTGCATCACTATCACCGGTACATGTTTTCCGATAGCGGACATGCTTCTCCAACGCGACGCATCAAAGGACGTTACCACACGGTCCACCCGATCGGCTTGCAGTCTACTTCGGTCTTGCAGGAGAATGCCCGCGAATGGAGAATGCTCCATTTCGATCATTTGGGAGATATTGTTCAAATAGAGGTTGGCGCCATGCTTGTCGGTCGTATCGTCAACCACAGAGTAGACGAATTTCGCCGAGGCGATGAAAAAGGGTATTTCTGCTTTGGCGGATCGACGATTGTATGGCTCGTTCAACGTGAGACGATCTGTCTCCTTGATGCATGGGCAACCGCTTTCGAACGCGAAATACCCGTTTTGCAGGGTGAAACGATCGCTAAAGTGAACTCAGTCTAACGCTTCATTTACCGGAATCAGTTTCATTGCATGTGATGCGGTCGAGAATCCCGTCGAGTTCGAGTGCTTCGATCCATGTTGTGCGGACAAACTTGCGTCCTTTCTCTGTTTCTTCTTTCTTGTACGGTGTTCTGAGATCTGAGGATACCTCCGCCTCTACGAAAAGGCGTCCTTTCAGACAGAGCGGGCGACCTCCCGAAGGCGATAACGGGCGGATAACACGCTCATCTCCCTTTTTGAGCACCTCATATTCGCACCCATATTCACACGCTTTGCATTGAATCGTCTGACGATCGGCTTCCCATGGTCGAATCTTTTTCTCCCGTACGCGGCGATCGATCAAGGCGCCGACAGGGCAGACGGCGACACAGCGGCTGCAAGAGACACACGTCGATGCCTCGAGCGTCTCATCGCGGTCGGCGGCGACTTTCGTCTCGAACCCGCGCCCCGCGAACGACAGAACGGAGCGCTCGTTCAGCTCGGCGCATGTGCTGACGCATTTGCCGCAGAGGATACACTTGCTCTCGTCGCGGAGAATGTACGGGCTCGACGTGTCGGTAAAGCGCGCTTTTTCGCCGCCTCGCCTCGCACCGTTATGCGTTCTGAATGTCACGCCGTACTCGTAGGCGTATTTTTGCAATAGGCACTCACCGGCTTTCTGGCAAGTGAGGCAATCGTTCGGGTGATTGTCGAGCAGGAGCTGCAGAATCTCGCGTCGCGTCGCGCGGATTTCCGGCGTGTTCGTTTCGACGACCATGCCGTCTTTCACGGGCGTTCCGCACGCGACACGCGGCCATGGACGTCCGTCAACTTCGACGAGACACAGTCGACAGGAGCTTTCAGGTTTCAAATCGGGGTCATGACAAAGGGCTGGGATTTCAATACCGTGGGCGAGCGCCGCGTCGAGAATCGACATGCCGTCTTCCGCCGTGACTGTCTGACCGTTAATCGTTAACTTAATCATGCAATATCATCCATTCCGAGCACTTCGCGCGTCATTTTTTGACGATGGCTTTGACGGGGCACTTATTGTAGCAGAGACCGCACTTGATGCATTGGTCCGTATCGATAACGTGCAGTTCTTTTCTTTCGCCCTTGATGCAGGAGACGGGGCAGTTGCGCGCACACAGCCCGCAGCCGATACATTTGTCCGTGATGAAGTAGTTCGTGAGCGCTTTGCAAACGCCCGCGGGGCATCGTTTCTCTTTGATGTGCGCCTCATATTCGTCGCGGAACGTCTTGAGCGTGGAGAGAATCGGGTTTGCGGAAGTCTGTCCGAGAGCACAGAGAGAAGCGAGTTCCGTTGTCCTTGCCAGTCGTTCGAGTCGCGGAATACTCGTCTCGTCGCCTCTGCCTTCCGTGATGTCAATCAGGATTTCGAGCATGCGCTTTGTTCCCTCACGACACGGTGTGCATTTGCCACATGATTCGTCGACGATGAAATCCATGTAGAAGCGCGCGACGTCGACGGCGCAGACATCCTCATCCAAGACGATCATGCCGCCCGGACCCATCATCGACCCAATTTCCGCCAATCTGTCAAAATCGATGGGTGTATCGAGAAGCTCGGGACCGATGCAGCCGCCGGATGGTCCGCCCGTCTGCACGGCTTTGAACGCTTTGCCGTTCGGAATGCCGCCGCCGATCTCCTCGACAAGCTGACGGAGTGTCGTTCCCATGGGGATCTCGACGAGACCGACGTTCTTGATTTTTCCGCTGAGCGCTAACACTTTCGTACCCGGTGAATTCTCCGTACCGACTTTTTTGAACGCTTCCGCGCCGTTCAGAATAATATATGGAACATTGGCAAACGTCTCGACGTTGTTGATCATGGTCGGCTTGCCCCACAAGCCTTTGTCGGCGGAATAGGGAGGTCTGCTCCTCGGCATGCCGCGCCGACCTTCGATTGATGCCGCTAACGCCGTCGTCTCTCCGCAGACAAAGGCGCCGGCGCCGAGACGGATCTCCAAATTGAATGAAAAGCCGGTGCCGAAGATGTTCGCTCCCAATAGGCCAAGATCATTTGCTTGGCCGATCGCTTTCTCCAACCTTTCGACGGCGATGGGGTATTCCGCACGGACGTAAACGTATCCTTGATCCGAACCGATCGCATAGCCCGCGATCGTCATCGCTTCAATGACGGAGTGCGGGTCGCCTTCGAGAATGCTGCGATCCATAAAGGCACCGGGCTCACCTTCGTCAGCATTGCAAATGATGAACTTCTCATCGCCGGGGGAGGCTTGTGTTGCGCGCCATTTGCGCCCTGTGATGAATCCTCCTCCGCCACGCCCGCGAAGTCCCGACTCAGTAATGACGTCGATGACGTCATCAGGTGTCATCTCGACGAGAGCCTTGTAAAGCGCCTCATATCCGCCTAAGGCGATATACTCGCGGATATCTTCCGGATCAATGTGTCCGGAGCTGCGCAGCGCGACGCGCTCTTGGTGCGCCATGAAAGGAATTTCAAAGTATGAAAGATAGCCGTCCTCCGTGATCGATTCCGGGTAGATGAGGTCTCTAACCGGTTCTCCGCCGAGAAGATGAGACTCGTAGATGCGATCGATATCTTCTACATCGAGGCGGTAATAGAAAGTATCGCCCGGACGAACGATGACGATGGGTCCTGCTTCGCAGAGCCCGAAGCAGCCCGTTCCGACAACTTCTATCTCATTCTCCTTCCCGTCTCGTACGATCAAATCGAGGAGGCGCTGTTTAATCTGCGGTGATTTCGAGGACATGCAGCTCGTTTCCATGCAAATGGCGACAGACCACCGATAGGGAGCATTCGGCTTATCCGAAGGAAAACCTCTCAGGTTCATGCGATTAAGAGTCTCTTCGCGGATCTCTTTCAGTTTTTCAAATGTCATACTCATCGCGTGTTCTCCCTTATTTGTCTTCATTTGATTCCGGTTGCGACAGATACTGTTTTTTCAGGTCTGCCAGAAGTTTTTTCATTTCTTGCACCGTCATCCGCCCGTGAACTTCGCCGTTGACGGTGACGACAGGAGCGAGGCTGCACGCGCCGACACACCGCGTCGTCGAAAGTGAGAAGTTTCCGTCCGGGGAAGTCTCGCCGTCCTTGATGCCGAGCGTTTCCTCAGCTTCCTTCAGCAATTCCTCGGCACCCTGTATGTAGCATGTTGTGCCCGTGCAGATGGAGAGGTCGCAACGTCCTTTCGGTACGAGCGTAAACCTTGAGTAGAAAGTGATGACTCCGTACACGGTTGACAGCGGAACTTTTAAGGTGTCCGCGATAATCTGCTGGACATCGGAGGGCACATAGCCAAATCTGTTCTGTGCCAAATGGAGCGCATGCATCAACATGCCGCGACCGCCCTTAATGCGTTCAAGATCTCTCTCGAACGCCGCGATTTCCCTCTGTCGTTCTTCCGGATTGACTTGACTGACCATAACCTATAATACTCTCCCGTTTAATATTCTCGATCGATTGTATTTATTGTCTCACAAACTTTCGCCGAAACAAGTCGATGACATGTGGTTCGCATTTCATCATACATCACGAAAGGGAGTATGATTAGAAGAAAGACGTAATTTATTTGTTTCGCGTAACCGTGACTCCATTTTGTCGTCATATAGAGTGAGCATACCTGAGCGTACCGATAAAATATTAAGGAGTCACGATTCCGGGTCATCGGGTAGCTCATTAATGACAAGCGCTCCGGATGGAGTTGTCAACAAAAATGGAGGTTTCATGACAATGAAAAAGAAATCTAGAGCACGGACATTGAGCCTGCGACTACGCACCATTACTGTTCTTATCTGCCTATCGATTTTAGCTACTGCCGTCATCGGCTGTGAAGCGAAAAAAATAAGCGCAAGCACGCTTGCAACGCCAGCGGAGGTTGAACCGAGCACTCGGTATGACGAGTTTTCCGATGCATTTCGAAAAGCGCTGTGGGAATTTGCGTTCAAGACATCCGGATCTGCCCTTACGGTCAAGGATGACGGCAACGCTCTTTACTCTCCAATCAGTTTGTACTACGCGCTCGCCATGGTAGAGGCGGGAGCCGGAGGTCACACAAAGACCGAACTGCGCGCCTTTCTGGAAATGGTTGAGGAGATGGACGCAGGCGCGGAACTTCAGAAATTGTACGCCCTGATGCTTCACGCGGGAGAAAGCGAGGAGCTGATCGCCAATGCCGTCTGGATGCGCCAGGAGCTCGGCGATTTTGTCGGTCAAGACTGGCTCGATCAGCTGGCAAATCGTTTTTACGCCTCTGCTTTCAAGGTTGATTTCGACGATAAAGCGACAGCCGAAAAGATGATCAAGTGGGTGGAGGATCAGACGCGCGGCAAGATCAAACCTGATATTGATCCGTCGGATGCCGACATGATCCTGATGAATACGCTCTACTTCAAGGCGGAGTGGGCGGAGGCGTTCGAGGAATTGAGCAACCGGCAAGATTCCTTTTATGCACCCTCCGGCACGCTCGCCGATGTGACGTTCATGAATCACACTTACTGCAACCAAGAATACCTTGTGGCTGATTTGTTCCGTGCGAGCGCCATCAAACTGAAGAACGGGAAAATCGATTTTATTCTCCCAAATGAAGGTGTATTGCCAGAGACGCTCCTTGCGAGCCCCGATTTTCTGAAGACAGTGTACGAAGGTGAAAGACAGACGGCGGATATTGCATTCAGCATCCCAAAATTTTCCTACAAGACCAAGATCGACGTTTTTGAGAAAATGGAAGCGTTGGGGCTTCGCGGTATACTTCAAGGGGCTCCTGATCTCTCGGTGATGTTGCCAAATCAAGAGGCTGAAGTCACCGAAATTACGCAAGAAGCTTTTATTGATCTGAATGAGCAAGGCGTCGAAGCAGCCGCCTATACACAAGTCGACATTAAGTGCACTGCAATACTTCTCCCGGACGATCCTGTCGAGATGATCTTCGACCGTCCCTTCATCTACGTCATCAGTGATGACGCGGGCGTGCCGCTCTTTGTCGGCGTCGTCAACAATCCGCTGGCAGGCTGATGATAGATTATTTGACGGCGAGTGATGAGACGTTATAGCTCGTAAATCGCTGCTTCGTATGGCTGAAGCAAATTCTTTTGGCTGCTATGCGTACTGATAATCAAGCGTCCCTCCGGTCTTCCGGGCGGGCGCTTGATCGGTTTATCCGATAAATTCGTCTCAATAACGTAGCGCTTGTCGCCGTACGTGCGGTAACACGCCCAGTAGTGGCGTTTTTTCTTCTTCACAAATGTGACATCACCGTAGACAAGTCCTTTGTGATGATGCCTGATCTCGATGAGTTTTCGATAAAAGTGCCAGATCGAGTTTTCGTCCGCCTGCTGCGCCTTCAAGTTAAGCGAACGGTTGTCGGGCGACGACTCGATCCAAGGCGTGACAGTGCTGAAACCGGCGTGCGGTTCATCATTCCAAGGGTACGGTGTCCGCGCGTGATCGCGGCTGCCGGCGATAATGTCGCGCCAGCCTTGCGCTTCTTTGCCTTCGGCGACTTTTTCGCGGTAGTAATTCAAGCTCTCGACATCGCGGATGTCGTCTATGGAGCGGAAGTCTTCATTCACGAGTCCGAGTTCCTGACCTTGATAGAGGAATACTGTTCCTCGCATCGAGAAGAGGAGCAATGCCAACAATTTCCCGAGCTGTTCGCGGACGTTCGGATCGGGATTGACCTTGGAAATCATGCGCGGGTTGTCGTGGTTCTCAAAGAAGAGACTCATCCAATGGTTGCTTCCAAGCGCCTCCTGCTCGTTGATCATATAGTGTTTGTAATAGTCGAGGTCGTAGCGGTAGTCGTCCCATCGCGTATAGCCGGGGTTCTCAAGATGATCGAATGAAAAGACGAGATCCATCTCGCCGCGCTCTTCGCCCGCAAGCAGTTTGCTCATTTCACGACCGACACCGGGGCATTCGCCAACTGTGAAAGCTCGGTAAGGCGTGAAAGCCCTCGACTGCATTTCTCTAAGATGCTCGTGGAGCTTGGCGCCAAATACGTAGTGTTCAATGCCGTAGAAACTGAGCATCGCGCCGATCGTCTCGTTGCCTTCAGGAAGCCCTTCCGCTTTTGAGATGTAGTTGATGACATCGAGACGGAATCCGGATACACCTTTTTTCAGCCAGAAATGAAGGATTTCCATGATCTCGTCGCGGAGCGCTTCGGAATCCCAGTTGAGATCCATTTGCTTCTTGCTGAAAAGGTGCAGTCCCCATAGTTCCTCTTCCGGAAAATAGCGCCATGCCGAACCTCTGAAGAACGATGTCCAATTGTTGGGCGGCGAGAGATCGCCGCATTCTTGAGACGGGGTATCCTCAGATTTAACCGACTTCGAAGAGGCGGCATCGCGCAAAAAATAGTAGTTGCGTTTCGGTGATTTCGGATCGCGCAAAGCTTCCTGAAACCATGCGTGCTCATCCGAAGTATGGTTTAAGACCATATCCATGATCAGGCGCATGTCGCGCTTTTTGAGCTCTACGACCAGTTCGTCGAAATCGTCCATCGTGCCGAAATCTTCATGAATGTCGTAATAATCGGAAATATCGTAGCCGTTGTCGTCGTCCGGAGACCGGTAGATGGGAGAAAGCCAGAGTGCATCGACGCCGAGCGCTTTCAGATCGTCGAGTTTATTGATGATCCCTCGCAGATCGCCGATCCCGTCCGCGTTCGAGTCGCAAAAGGAACGCGGGTAGATCTGGTAAATGGTCGCCTCTTTCCACCATGCGGTCGTCGGTTCTCCCATTTTGTTGACGGGTCGATCTTTTTCGATGTTGAGCAGATGAAAGAAACTATCCATAAAGGCGTCGTCCAGCTGTCCGCGTGAGAGCTTTGCCAACGTGCGGAAGCGAAGACGGCGAAGAAGCGGGTTTTTTAATAGAAGAGGATTCAGCCCCAGCATGAGCAGAAGCCGATAACACATGTCGTGCCCGACAGGGTGGTCGATGATATCGCCTAGCCGGCTGTTTTTACTCAGATGCACCATGGGATTCCTCACTGTCCTGTTTGCGAACGGCAAGCTCATCTACGATGCGACCGAAGAATTCTTCATCGATCTTATAGAAACGGCGGTAGATGAAGTAGCTCAAGGCGATGATCACAAGAGGCAAGATCATCATCGAAATCTTAAATAGCATCAGCCCCGACGAAGTCATATCGGCAGGACCTTCGGCTTCCTTCATGCCTGAGAGGATGACGGTCGCGCCGACGATGCCGCTTGCGACGGCGGCACTGAGCTTATTGATGAACGGTTGAAGAGAAAGAGTGATGGAATCGTTGCGTCGCCCCAGTTTCCATTCGCCGTACTCAACGCAATCGGCAATGAACATCAACATGAGCACTTGTATCCAGCCTTGACCCACGAAGATTAAAATCCCGGCGACGGCGATGATGGCGATTGTCCCCGGAGGAGCGATGAAGAAGAGAATATAGCCGATGACGATCAGGATGGTTGACAGCGTATAGATGTGTTGACGCTTCATGCGCTTTCGCAAGAGCGGAAAGACGGCGAGCGCGCTAACCTGTGAGACGCCGAGAATGAGAGCGAATACGGCATATGTCTCTTCATTGCCGTAGTAGTACTTGAAGTAATACTGTCCGAAAGAAGTCGTCGTGACGTATCCAACCATGAAGAGCGTCATCGCGACGGTTGTCCAGAGGAGCTGATCGTTTTGGAAAATGACGCGGAACATCTCTTTAGGTGTTGTCTTCGCTGTCTGTGAGCGGATCCCCCGATCTTCTTTGACGCCGATCACGGTGATGGTCTGCGTGAACAGGAAGGCGCCTATGGCGATCAGCGCAAGGATGAAATAGCCTTTTTGCATACTTCCGGTCGCTCTGCCGAGCGCATTCGTAATCGGGACAATGCCGACCACCATCGCGAACATGCCGACGTTGGCGCAGATACGGGCGATCGAACCTGCTTTTTCCCGTTCTTTCTGATCGTCGGAAAGCGAGGGAATCATCGACCAGTAGGCGATGTCGTTCGCCGTGTAGCCGATCTCCCACAAAATGTAGATGATGAGGAAAATGAGCGCGAAGGAAAAGCCCCGGACTCCGTAATCTACGAAAAGAAAGATATAGAAGATACAGCTGAAAATCATGCCTATGACGATCCAAGGCTTGAACCGACCAAAGCGGCTGCGCGTGTTGTCAACGATGACGCCCATGAACGGGTCGTTGAAGGCATCGAAGACACGCGTCAGAATCATCGCTCCTGTGACATACCACATCGTTGTCGCATCGAGTTCCAAGATATCGGTCAGGTAGAACATGAGGTACATGCTGACCATCGTGTAGTAGAAGTCTCGACCGACCGTTCCAAGACCGTAGAACCAACGGTTTTTTACATTGCGTCGTTTCTCATTCATGGTGATTCACCTCTTGTTGAAAATATACCACAGTAAAATGTCCGAGAGGCAGTGCCTAGACGCATCGATTGGAGTATAATCGCGAAGCACACACGGGTGTATAATAAGCGCGTGCCGAAGCGGGCAATTCGCCTTGTAGGCATGGACGTCCCCGACGAAGTAAATTTGGTAACTACAAGGAAGGTTTGCCATATTAATAAGCTGAGTATAAAAAACAACTCATCGTTCGAAGCATTGTTGCGCAATCCACCCCTTCTGATGACGGTTCTCTACCTAGCCGTCGTGGCTCTTGGAACGGCGCTCCTCAGTTTGCCGATTGCGACGGCGACGGGGGAGGGTGCAAGCTTCATGGAGGCGCTCTTTACTGCGACGACGTCGCTCTGCGTCACGGGACTCGTTACGGTGACGACGGCGACTTACTGGTCCCTGTTCGGTAAAATTGTCATTTTGCTTCTCATCCAGCTCGGCGGTCTCGGGATCGTGACGGCGGCAGCAGGTCTCGCGATGACGCTCAACATGCGGATCACTATGAGGAGCCGTCTCGCGATCGCGGCGGAAAAAAATGCCGAGACCCCGAGAGGCATGGCAAAACTGATACATTTTGTTCTCGTCGCGACGTTCGCGATCGAAGCTCTCGGAGCTATTATTCTCGCAACGAGATTTGTTCCGGCATTCGGCTGGAAGACGGGTATGTGGTATGCCGTTTTTCATTCCGTCTCGGCGTACTGCAATGCCGGTCTCGATATTCTGGGTGACAGTTCCTTGGTGGCGTGGTCTTCGGATATTGTCGTCATTCTCGCCATTTCGATTCTCATTATTCTGGGCGGTATCGGGTATCCCGTCTATCGCGATATCGTCAAAGGGCGCCGCTGGAAGAAGTTCCGGCTCCACACGAAAATCGTCGTCGCGACAACAGCCGTGCTCCTCATTGGCGGAACGATCTTGTTTTGGGTTCTCGAACGCAAAAATCCCGCGACGATGGGCAATCAGCCGTTAGGTATTCAGTGGCTCAGCGCGTTTCTGCAGTCAACAACAACGCGTACGGCAGGGTTTGCCGGTATACCTCAAGGATCTCTGACACACGCCTCCGCGCTTCTCGCGATCACGTTGATGTTTATCGGCGGATCGCCTGTCGGGACGGCAGGCGGTGTCAAGACCACGACACTCGTCGCGTTGCTCGTCAATACGAGAGCGGAGGCGACCCGCAGGAAAGAGACGACCGTCTTCAAGAGGCGTCTCCCTGTTGAGATTGCGCGACGGGCGTCAACAATCGTACTTGTGTCCGCTCTTTGGATTCTCACGGCATGTTTTATCATTACAATAACTGATCCGCATGTGGTTTTTATCGACGTGCTCTTTGAAGTCATATCGGCTTTCGGTACGGTTGGTCTGTCGCGCGCGAATACGGCTATTTTCAGCATAGGCGGTCAACTCGTCTTGATTACAACGATGTTATTTGGCAAACTGGGACCCTTGACCGTGCTCTATGCGTTGGTAACACGACAGCGATTTGATTCAGAGTTCAAGCAGGCAGAAGAACACATCATGATCGGGTAGCGCTTACAAGTGCGCTGATGTCGACGAAGATGCGGGTCTTTATTACAATAGAGAGAGTCGAAGAGTGACATTTTATCGGTTTCTAAGATAAAAAAGACAATAAAATAAAAGGCTTGCATTATGAAAAAAATAAAAGATGTTGCCGTGATCGGTTGCGGCAGATTCGGATACCAGGTAGCGATGACCTTGACGCAGGTAGGCGTCGATGTCATCGCGATCGATGAACAGGAAGAGATTATTAATAAGCTGTCAAATGATGTCACATACGCCGTTTGCGCCGACGTCACACAGGAAAATGTTCTTGCAGAGATCGGGATCGGTAACTGCGATGCAGCCGTTGTCGGTATCGGCGACCGCTCAGAGGCGACTATCATGGCGACGCTCGCATGTAAGGAGCTCGGCATTCCGATGATTATCGCCAAGGCGAAGAATGAATCGGTCGCCAAGGTTTTGCGCAAAATCGGTGCGACGCAAGTCGTCATTCCTGAACGCGATCAGGCGACGAAGTTGGCGCTCTCGCTTGTATCGAACAACATGTCGGAGATCATTGAGCTTTCATCATCGCATTCTGTCATGGATGTGACTTGCCCGGCGTCGTGGGTCGGGAAGAGCCTGAAAGAGCTCGAAATTAGACCAAAATACGGCGTGACGATCATCGGGATTATCCGCAAAGGGCAACCCATGATCAGCCCGAATGCCGATGATGTCTTAGAAGAGCGAGACCACTTGTTTGCACTTGGAGATAACAAAGCGCTGACGCGACTTTCAAAAGAAATGCGCGAATAGTGAGTACGCTTTGAACCTTTCACTTTTTCCCAATCTGAGAGCTGTCAGATTGTTTCCTGTTGAGATTCTTCACTTTGGGACGTTTCCGAGTCGACACCATTTGTCTCAGACGCTTGCTTGTTGGCGGCGTTGCGCTTATTGACCTGCTCGCGCAACAACTTGTAGACGGTTGCGGTTAGAGGAACGCCCAACAGAACGCCTCCGATTCCACCCAACCCCGCGCCGACGATGACGGCGGTGAAAACCCAGATGCCCGGCATGCCGATCGAACGACCGAGGACCTTGGGGTAGATGAAATTGGCAACTAATTGTAGAAGAATAATAAGATACAAGAGGAATAGGAGAGCCTTGTTAATACTAAGCGGAGCGATCATGATGAACCCGACGGCACCGCCGATGAAAGAACCGATCACCGGAACCAACGCGCAAAAACCGACGGCCGATCCGACCATAGGTGCATACGGGAATCTGAAGATCAACATGCCCACGGTGACGAGTGCCCCCACGATCACTGCCTGTAATAATTGACCTGCAAAAAATCCTGCAAACGTGTCGCGTGCGACCTCCAGAACATGGTATAGACGCCGCTTTGTGACAGGTTTCAGATAAGCGGCAAAGAGCCTGTCAAATTGCCCGCTCAACTTACGCCTGTTAAGTACGATATAGATCGAAAAGATAATAGTAAAGAGAACGGAAACGATTGCGCTCAAGACGGATCCCGTGATCGTGAAGAGAGTACTGCCGAAATCAGCGATGAGTTCTGCCAGCTTCCGCATAGTAGGTGAATCTTTTGAGCTCGCGTCTTTGATCACATCCCCGAGCCACGGGATATTCGCTGTCTTTTCCTCGAGAAATTCAATGACTGTGTGATAGGCAGGTTCCAGTTGGTTGACGAGATGGCTGCCTGTTTCAATTAACTGCGGAATGATGAGATAGAGAAACAACGCGATCAGAAGCAGCACGACGGCGATGGAGATAAAGAGCGCAAGAGGAGTTCTCACTTTCTTTAAGAGAGGTTTCTCGGTCTTCGAAAAGAGCATATGCTCGAACGAGTTGACCAACATTGTCAAGATAAAGGCGAGAATAGCTCCCGCAATCAAGGGCGTTAGCGTTGTGAGGAGTTTGCCGGTCCCGGACAGCAGTCGCTCCGAGCGGACAACCAAAAGTGCGATCACCCCGGCGAGAACGATCATTTTGATCACGAAACGCTTATGCTGCTCAAGCTTCAATTTCATGGATTCATCTTACCACGTCGCGGTGCCTGTGTGATCCCTTCAGAGAGAGGAACTGCATTTTTTATGTGTTTTCGCCCTTCTTCGCGAGCGCAATTTCGAGAACTTCATCCATGTTGGAAACGGTTATGAATGTGAGAGCTTCTCGGACGGTTTCAGGGATGTCTTCAATATCGCGCTCGTTATCCTTCGGGATCAAAACGGTACGAATGCCCGCTCTATGAGCGGCGACGGCCTTTTCTTTGAGACCGCCTATTTGCAAAACACGTCCGCGCAGCGTCACTTCACCCGTCATCGCGATTTCGTGACGGACAGGTCGTCCGGTTAAGGCTGACGCTAGCGCCGTCGCGAGCGTAATGCCTGCCGATGGACCATCTTTCGGTATAGCGCCGGCGGGGACGTGAATATGGATATCGCGTTCTTTCATGCTCTCCGGTTTGAGTCCGAGCGCTTCCGAACGGCTGGTCGTATATGTGAGCGCCGCCTGAGCGGACTCTTTCATGACGTCGCCGAGTTGCCCCGTCAGGATCAGTTTGCCTGTTCCGGGCATGACATTCACTTCGATGGCGAGCGTGTCGCCGCCCGCCCATGTCCAAGCGAGCCCTGTCGCGACGCCGACTTGGTCTTCTTTATCCGCCATATCAAATGAATAGCGCGGCTTTTCCATAAGCTCAATGAGGTTGTTCGGCGTGACGCGCAGAGCTTTCTTGGTGCCTTCTTCCGCCGCTTCCGCAATGACGATGGCGGCTCGGCGGCAGAGCCTAGCAATCTCTCTTTCGAGCTGTCGGACGCCGGCTTCCTGAGTATACCCCTGGATGATTTTTGCAAGTGCGGCGCGAGTTACTTGCAAGTCCCCTCCGGTTAGACCGTGCTGTTTACGTGCGCGCGGCAAGAGATGCTTGGAGGCGATTTCCACTTTTTCAGCTTCTGTATAGCCCGACACTTCAATCACTTCCATACGGTCATAAAGCGCAGTAGGGATTGTGTCGACTGTATTTGCCGTCGTGATGAAGAGCACCTTCGAAAGGTCATACGGAATCTCGATGTAGTGATCGCGAAAAGAGTTGTTCTGTTCCGGATCGAGCACTTCAAGCAATGCCGACGACGGGTCCCCGCGAAAATCGCTGCCGAGCTTATCGATTTCGTCGAGCAGGATCAGCGGGTTGTCCGTATTGACGTGGCGGATAGCCTGGATGATTCGTCCTGGCATGGAGCCTACATATGTTCTGCGATGACCGCGGATCTCGGCTTCATCGCGTATGCCTCCGAGCGAAAGGCGGTGGTAACGCCGCCCGAGAGATTCGGCGATCGCCTTTGCGATAGACGTTTTACCCGTTCCCGGAGGTCCGACGAAGCAGAGAATCGGTCCGCGAAGCGAAGAATCTCCTTCCGTTTCGACGAGCAGCTTGCGTACGGCGAGATATTCCATCACGCGCTGTTTGACTTTTACCATGCCGAAATGATCTCGCTCGAGAATGCGACGCGCTCTCGCCAAGTCATGCTGTTCCTGCGTAACTCTGCCGAAAGGCAGTTCGAGCAATGTCTCCACCCATGTTCTTTGCGTTGCATATTCCGGGAAATGCGAAGGCAACCTCTCGAGACGATCGATTTCTTTCTCGATTTTCGGCTTGTATTCATCAGGAATTAGAGACGCTTCAAGTTGCTCACGGAGGAGAGCGATCTCATCATCGGCGTCGCCTTGTTCGCCGAGCTCCTCTTGAATGACGCGTATCTGTTCACGTAAATAGTAATCTTTTTGGTTCTTTTCGAGCTGTGTTTGCACCTGTGTCGCAATTTTCTGTTCGAGTTCGGCGAGCTGGATCTCGCGGTGCAAGATCTTCAGAATCATTTGGACGCGGTCGGCGACGGAGATAGTTTCCAGCACTTTTTGCTGTTCATCAAAACGTATGGGGAGTTGACCGGCGATGATATCGGCTGCGTGCCCCGGGTCCGTCTCGTTTCGGACAAGCATGACAGCCTCAGGCGTGACGCGTTCCGATATCGCGGAATAACGCTGGAACAGCTCACCCATTAGACGCATTGACGCGTCGAGAACGGGTGTTTTGTCAGGCATCTCGGAAGAGAGAGACCTGTAGCGAACTATGTAATGTTCATCATCTCGAATGAAGTCTTCAATTTCGACGCGCTCCAGTCCATAAGCGAGCACTTTCAGCGTATCGTCGGGCAGTTCCAATACTTGGCGTATGAAAACGCGCGTCCCGACGCGGTAGATTTGGTCAGGTTCTGGCCAGAAAGCGTCGAGTGTTATCTGACTTGCGAGGATGATCTCGTGTCGACCTTCCATCGCGAATTTCAACGCCGCAATCGATTGTTCTCTACCCACGTCGAAAGAAAGAAGAACACCGGGATAGATCACCATGCCGCGCATCGGGATAAGCGGCAAAACGCCGTTAGCCGTTCGTTGGGGATAGCGTATGAGGCGTTTTGAGGAATGCGGTGAACGCCTGTACTGGCGCTTCACATCGTTTTCGCCGTTGTTCTCCAAGGTGTCGTCCTTCTCGCTTTCGCCTTGATGGTCAGCGACAGTCGACTCCCTGTCGATCCTTTCCTCGTCCGTATCGATATCATCTTCAGAAGAGATGTCTAATGATTCTTTTTCTTTCTCGGTCATATCTTCATCCTTCCGACCATTATTCTGCAAGCTATCGGCAAATGCCTATGAATCCTCTTTCTACTTGGTCTCACGTCCGCATCCAGTTGATGACAATCAAATCATCGACTAAAACTTGTGTGTCGCCTGTCGGAATGATCACCTCGCCGTTGCGTTCAAGTAGAATGATTCGCTCATTTGCGTGAAGTTTCAGGTCACGAATGTATCGTCCGGCAAAACGATCGCCTTCTTTGACGGTCCGCTCGTTCAATTCGATTTGGTTGAGTGCAGGATCATAGTGCAGCGCGCTGAGCGTCAGACGGTCGCCTAATTCAAATAGCGTTTGACCGTTCGGCATAAATTGTTTGCTGTCTCTCTCGACGAGCACGACGCGTATATCCTTCGGAAGGAAAACGTCTTGCAACTTGCTTCCGATCCACGGATGGTCCTCGTAGATCTCCGACATCACGAAGTGAAGTTTCCGTTCTTCTTCGTAATCGGTAAAAGTTTTCATGACGTCCCCTTCAGGATCGTACATTTTTGTTTTGACGGCAACCAGCGGCATAAGTCCGCCCTGAAAAGCGAGTGATAACAAGACAATCGTAAAGATGATGTGAAACAGATCGTTTTCCAGCGCGACGCCGCTGCTGACGGCAACGATTGCGAAGACGATACTCGCCGCGCCGCGTATTCCCGCCCATGAGACGACGAGTTTTTGCTGCAAATAGGAACGCTTCGACAGCGACATCAGACCGAAGACACTGACGGGTCTCGAGACAAAAGTCATAAAGAGCATAATGGCGAGCGCGTAGGGGAACGCCTTGACGATTCCCTGTACATTGGATAACAATCCCAAGATGAAGAAGATCAGAATCTGTGCGAGCATGTTGATTCCGTCAAAGTATGCCACGAGGGCACGCTTTGAAGGGAATTCCTGATTTCCGAGCACAATCCCGATCACGTAGACGCTCAAATAACCGTTCCCGCCCAAGAGCTCAGCGACGGCGTATCCGAGCAGCGCGATAGCCGTCGTGAATACTTCATTGCCGCCACCTTTGAACGCGATATTTTTGCGGAGCAAAAAGACGAAGAGGACAGCCATAGCCCCACCGACGGCGACACCGACGGCGACCTGTAAAAAAAGCATCAAGAAAGCTTGTCCCGCTTTAATGCCTTCGAGCATCAACGATAAGCAGACGACGGTGAGAATATACGAAAAAGGGTCGTTTGAGCCCGATTCAAGTTCGAGCAGTGAGTCGGTGTTGTCTCTGAGAGACAATTTGCGTCTTCTCAAGATAGAGAAAACGGATGCGGCATCCGTCGAGCCAATAACACTTCCGAGTAGCATGGCTTCCAAAAGCGGAAATCCAAGCACAAAATGGACAAAGATCCCCGTGATGGCGGCCGTGGTAAAAACACCAAGCGAGGCTAGTGTGATCGCTCTGCCCGCGACCGGTTTCGCCGCGCTCCATCTCGTCCCGAATCCGCCGTAAAACATGATGAAAATCAGCGCGATCGAACAAACCTCGTTAGCAAGTTCGAAATTGTCGAACGATTCCAAAAGCCCCGAGCTGCCGACTGCGATACCGAACACGATAAAAAAGAGCAGCATGGGAATGCCGAACTTATCCGATACTTCGCTTAGGAAGACGCTGACCAAAACAATGATGCCTATGAATATTAGAGCGTTTACAATCAAAACAAACTTGCCTCTGACAGTTGACTTTCTTAAGAGTGAGAGCCCGCTAAAAGACTCTTCTAAACAGTATAGCCTGAACGCCATTTCCTTGCATTGCGAACATTGGACAAAAGACTGACCTTGGAAAGAAAAAATGTTAAGGATATTATAAGTATTCCGGGAAAGGATGATCCTGCCTGTCAGCGGGTTATCACGTAATGGAAACGCCTTCTGATTCCATATTCATTGACAGCAATCAGAGCGAAAACATCATCATCGATCTTCTTCGGGTTGCCATCGTTATACAGTGAGAGGGTGCCGGCATAAGAACTGATGTCGTAGTTGTGGAGGTAGAGAATGTCGCCGTTCCGTGTGACGGTGTAATCATATAAAACATCCGATACCCTCGTTCTATTCCCGTTCTTAAACATCTTCAACGTGCCGCGATTCATTTTTTCATTCCAATAGGTGAAATAGAATACAGCGCCATTCTCTAATCGGGGACGGAACCTGATATCCACGGCAAAATCTATTTCTTCCCCGTCGACAAAGAGATCGCCCATGTTTTCGTCATCGCGTACACTCTTGTAGTAGACGATATGATCGTCGTCAAAGAAAATCGAATGGTCACTGACATCGCTGTCATAGAGTTCGCGTTCTCCTATCTGATCGTCGGTGATATTAATCTTGTAAAGATCGCCGTCGCCCTTTTCGGACATGTTATCGAGGAAAAAAACGGCGCTTCCATCGGAGGAAACAATAAAATATGAGGCGTTGGTCTGTTCGATGACAGACAGCGTGGAACCGGCAGCGATGTATCGATCAGAGGAAGCCTCGAGCGCTTCCCACACCGGGTCTGCCACCTCAAAAGCGGCGCTGATTTCCGAAAGTTTTATTTTCAAATCGACGGGTTCGCTGCATGCGCTGAAAACGATGACAGGCTTCTCATTCGCCCAAAAAACATGGCTCTCGCCGTTCACGCCGTCGGCAACGACGGTTGCCTCAGTGCCATCGAAATAATACAGAGTATAGTCGGTGATGATTGTTTCACTTTTTAAATCTTCACGAAGCCGATCTCTTTCGAGTTTTGCGTAATAGTTGCCCAGTTTGGCATTATTTATCCCATCTATTTGCTGGCAGGCATCTATGTACGCTGCGATATCAATCTCATACTGATCCCATGCTGCCTCGTATTCCGCTTCGGTGTCATAGTCAATCCGAGACGGACAAGTGGGCTCATCGGGATACCCGGGGTGTACAGGTTCCGTCAAGGTCGCGTCGACGGAGACCAGATCATCCGTCACATAGTCCATGAGCGTTTTACCCGCCTGTTCAATCTTGGTGTAATAGATTTCGCCGGAATCATAGATGGCGATGACCCTGGAAACATCCGACGCGATCAATGTTTCGTGTTCGCCGTCTTCTGTTTGCCTGTAAAGAGAATTACCTTTCAAGTAATAAAACACTGACAGATCTTCCGTGACATATATAATTTGGCAAACCTCGTTCGCCAACGTAACGGTGCCCCCGTTCGCACGCCACAGATAGTAGTCGCCCATATAATTCAAATAACCGATTTTGTTGAGGTCAGCGGTCACGTCAAAGTATATGACGTTATCGGCGATTTTCTCTTTATCGGTCAGGTCGTGGAGAAACAATTCATTGTCCGCTCCAGAAGGAAAGTTAATCTCCGATCCGGGTTGCGCCGAATACGTATATTCTAAGTTGTTGACGATATAGGCAACGCGAGTTCCCTCGCTATTGATGGCATACGTAGTCACCTTAGAATCGATTTCTTTAGCGTCTTCATCTTTTTTGTCGATATCGCGGTAGTATAGAGTCCCGCTGTCAAAGGGATTGTTAAACCCGTCGGAGAAGAAGATGCGTTTGCCGTCATCGCTGAAGGCGATGCGAGAACCGAAGTCGGAAGCGATCATCGCTATGCCGGGGTAGATGACATCAGCGTCATACAGCGGTTGAGCCGGTTGAGCCTTCATGTCATACGGCGGGGGAGACGTAGTGTCATATAACGGTCGAGGCGAAATTTTGACGATGCCTTCTTTGGAAAAATCTGTATAAAACAGTTCGCCTTCTTTGAGATAAAGACAGAAATCATCTTTGCTCCCATTGCCACGCAGAAAGAAAAAAGCGGTCAGGGCGATCGCCAGAATGACCATGATGATGCCTGAAACAACGACAATTTTCTTCCTCATGTTCTCTCCTTCTTACATGAACCCGATAAGGATGAGGAGAACATCCCGCGTGTCATGTTATCCGAAGAAATATCGCACGATTCATTTTACACTCTGAGCGGGGCATACCGGTGAGTTTTTCAGTTAATATCGAATTTTTGACTTTACGTCGACGCCCATGTGCAATTTTTCAATTAATATCGAATTTCTGAATTTTGTGCCTACGCCCATGTGCAGTTTTTCAGTTAATATCGAATTTCTGAATTTTGTGCCTACGCCCATGTGCAGTTTTTCAGTTAATATCGAATTTTTGACTTTACGTCGACGCCCATGTGCAGTTTTTCAATTAATATCGAATTTCTGAATTTTGTGCCTACGCCCATGTGCAGTTTTTCAATTAATATCGAATTTCTGGATTCTACGTTCTCCGTTTCCACAAAAGGAAAGAGGCTGTTTCGCTCCCGCTGCTATTTAGCGGTTTTGAGACAGCCCCTGGAGGAATTGATGTGTTTGCGTATAAGCTTGCCGTTAAGCTATGCGAAACTGCGTTGGCGGCTTTTTCGCAACACGAGGGTGAGACACAGGAAGGCAACCGCCATCAGGGTCATGATGCCCATCGCTTGCCAAACAAAAGAATAGTCGGGCGCCTGCTCGGGCATATGGACGATGGCGTTGTTCGCCTTGACCGCCCAGACGGTCGGCATGAAGCTGACCACCTTCTGCACCGGCGCTTGAATTAATTCCAAGGGTACGAAAACACCGGAGGTAAAGGAGACCGCCAGGCTGAAAACCGTCGAGAAGAAATTCAGCGCTCCTTTGTTGCGCATCAGGGTGATGAAAAAATTGGCAACGGCAAGCACGGCGACCATGTGAACAAAGCTCACGCCGATCAGCCACAGGCTCCTGGTATCGGTCAGCAAGTCGAAACCAAGTTGGGTATACATGAAGACGATCAGGAAAACCCAGAGGACGACGCTGAAGAGCAGGGTTGCCAAAAAGATACCGAAGGTTCGCTGCCGTTCGGGGATGCCGGAAACCAAATCGCGATTCTTGACTGACTGGTTTTCCATGGCGATCAATGTACTGCCAATCACCGAGGTGAGCAACGCGATGAGGATATAAAACGTGTTGTTGAAAGAGGTTCCCAATAAGGTGATTTTATATGTTTCCCCTGATAGGAAAGCGCGAGTGGAAACCTCAGCCTGCAGATCGGTTCTGATCAGATCCAATGTATTCTCTAACTGCTCTGCAGGAATGCTGCCGCCGAAGGCCTGCTTGTATACCTGAAAGGTCTGATTGTACCTTTCGACGAGTTGAGCCGAAACGATGGAAAGATGCACATAGATCGAGCCTTGTGCATTCAATTCGGCGTCATTCCGTTCCGGATCCAGCATCTGTTTCCCGAAGTCCTGCGGAATCCGAATGACGTAGTAAGTTTCTCCGTCAAAGAGAGCGTCGTTGATGGCGATCTCGGTATCTTCCAATTCGACGATTTCGGCGTGCTCAGTCAAATAGGCGGTGAATGCCTTGGAGACTGGTGATTCGTCGGCATCAAAGACGGTAATCTTTGGTTCTGCAATTTTCAGATCGGCTTCTTTACTTGGTAATTGCGCGTTGATGACGAAATTTGCGATGACGACGAAAATGCCGATATAGGTCAGGATGGTCGCAAGGCTGCCGCGCATCACTTTAAAATAGAGTTTAAATGCTCTCATAGTTCGATCTCCTTAAACCGATGATGGTGAGTACGATGGCAATGACAAGAAAAATGCTCAGGCGGATGACGATGTCAAAATACCGATCCAAAGTCGAGTAGTTGTACAGGCTGTACAATCCCTCTGCCACAAGAGAGACTGGATTGATTTTTTGTAAAAACGGGATCGAATTCTTGACCAGCTTGCGAATCTCGGAGGCCATCATGCCGGAGAAAAATCCCAAGACCAGTGGCAGTCCGATACCTAGAGCAGTTTTGATGCCGGTAGAACCTTTGAATAGTGAGCCGACGGCAGTACCCATGAAGATTCCCGTGAGTGTGCCCAGGAGCAACAGGACGAGGATGTAACCCGTACGAGGACCTAAGTCCACGCCGAGGACACCGAGATAGTAGTAGATGATAACAATCAGTATGCTGTACAGGACGACGTTTGGCGTTATTTCAGCAAAGAAACGCTTCCACTTCGGGTATGGAGCCAGCCAGGAGCGGGCAGCCCGGGACGATTGATTAGCCTCAAGTTCGGCAACTGAAGAGATTGAGCCTGCCATCGGGAAGATAGACAGGTAACCCAAGAGAGCGAAGAAGTAAATCAGTACATCTCCCTTTTTTGTTCCTTGGTCTTCCTCGTGTAGTCCGGTATCCGACTCAAACGCCTTCCGGATTCTTTCCTCGAAGTCTCGTCCCGGTCGGATGGCGCCCGTTGTCACCAAGTTTTCGATGGAATTCATTGTGTTTTTAATCTGTGTGTAGCGTTCGAGGAGGGAGCGCAGGACGCTGCCGTTCAGCGAATTAGAGCTATTGAGTATATTTTTTGCTGTCATTGTAACTGTCTCGCCTACCTCGACAAAAGCGTAGACTTGATTCTTGTCCAACAATACACGCGCCTCTTCCGGCTCTGCTTTTATATAGATGATGTAGGCATTCTGAGGATCAGTATCAGCCTTTAACGGTCCGTCGTTTTCGTCCGGGGTTCCGGGGACGCCTACATAGTCGAGAAAGGTGTCGAAGGCTTCCAGCTCGTCTTGCTTGGCACCCTCCGTCACAACAGCGACGGCAATCGGATCAAACCGATAGGTATCGGAAGAAAACATTCCCGACATGGCGAGGTGGAAAACTGTCACCAAGACGAGCGGGAAAAAGAGAGTCCAGAACAGCGAGGAGTGATCTTTAACCAGAGCCAGTGTCTTGTATTTGGTGATGTGCCTAAACATCGTCTCTCAACTCCTTTCCCGTAATTTCCAAGAAGACATCGTTCAGGGTCGGCAGCTTGGAGCTGATTTTCGTCATGGGAATATTATGGTGTTCGAAATAGTTCAGGATGTCCAAGAGCCCGTTGGTTTTGGCTTTCATCTTGAGAACGAGTTCAGCCTGTTCGTATTCCAGTGACTCCACCGTGGGCAACGCCTCGATGGCTTTCAAATGAGATTCATCCAGATCAAAGGTCTCGACCCTGACCGTCTCGCCCGAGCGGCTGATAGCTTTGATTTCATCCGAAGTGCCCGTGATCAGGATTTTGCCGCGATCCATGATGGAAATGCGGTCACAAAGAAACTCCACCTCTTCCATGTAGTGGGTGGTGTACACAATGGTCGAACCTTCGTCCCGGAGTTGGAGAATACCCTCCAAAATCCTGTTTCGTGACTGCGGATCCACGGCTACCGTCGGTTCGTCCAAGAAGATTAGGCGAGGTTTATGGGCAATCCCACATGCCAGATTAAGCCTTCGCAAGAGACCGCCAGACAGCTTTTTCGGACGAAATTTGCGAAACTCGTCCAACTGAACAAATTCAATGACCTCCTCCACCAATTTTCTCCGGACGGCTTTATCGGGTACGTAAAGACCGCAAAAGTAATCGATGTTTTCGTAAACCGACAGCTCATCGTAAACCGCCGGCTCCTGGGAGACCACCCCGATGTTCTGTTTGAGGTGGTGGGCGTCCGGTCTCATCGGTTCGCCGAAAATCTCAACCTCACCCTTTTCGTAGCGTAAGAGAGAAAGAATACAGTTGATCAACGTAGTTTTGCCCGACCCATTCGGACCCAATAACCCGTAAATTTCCCCTTTCTGAATCTCTAAATCCAGATGATCGACGGCGACTAGGTCCTTGTAGCGCTTGACCAGATTGCGTACACGAACTTCTGTTTGCATATGACTCCTCCTTCGCAGGACGACTTCCCGCCCTTCCGATTATTTCGTGATTTCAACCTCAGTTTAATGTCCGGTAGATGCACGGAGAAGTGAAGGATGTCACCAATCGCAAGTGACAATTGTCATTTCTCTCAATCGGACGGTGCCGTTTGAAACTGCCAAGCTGTATAATTAAAAAAACATGCGGGAGGAAAATGTATGGATTTGCTCATCAATTCCATTTTAATTACTGCCCTCTCGACTTTGGGCGCGACGCTCTCGCAGCCAGACGTTCTTCCGATCGTCGAGTTCTTTTCCTCTCTGATTTTGGCAGCTATTCCGCACTTGATAAGGACTGCCAAAGACCCGAAGTGGCACCGTTTCACCAACGCCTGCGCCGCCCTGTTTATCCTGCTGCTCGTTCTGCTCTCGTGGTGGAAGCCGGCTTTTTTATACTTTATCCCGCTCCTCATCGGTTCTATCGACTGCGCACCTTACTTGTACGCGTTTCTTGCCGTCCCGTTATTCTGGATCATGCAACCGCCTCCTATCCACGCTGCTGCCCTTCTAGTTCTGACCTCCGTACTGACCTTCATTCTCTCTTATCGCACCCGCCGCGAACTCGGCTTTACCCGCAGACACTTCGAGACCGTCGATGACCAGAGGCGACGGGTGCGCGATCTTCACCGACAGAATCGCGAGCTGATCGCCAACCGCGAACTGGAGATGTCAAATGCGAGACTCCGGGAACGAAATCGTATTTCCACCGAAATCCACGACAATGTCGGTCACCTGCTTTCCTCCTCTATCCTCCAAGTCGGCGCCTTGGAAACCATCGCGAGCGAATCCGAACGACCCTATATCAAAAGCCTGCAGCAGACTCTGAGCGACACCATGCAGCAAATCCGTGACAGCGTCCATGATATCCATCGCGACTCGTTGGATATTCGCCGGGAATTGCAGCAAATTCAGGAGAATTTTGCCTTCTGCCGCATGACCTCAAACGTAGCGATTGAACAGGAGCCCGATGCAAAAGTTCACTACACACTGCTTGCCATTGTGCGGGAAGCACTGACCAACACCATAAAACATTCCGACGCCACCTTGGTCACGGTGTCACTCACCGAAGTAGCCCGTCAGTACCACATGATCGTCACCGACAACGGCAAGCCCAAAGAACCCCGTCCTGCCGAAACAACCGGCATCGGACTGGTGACCATGGAAGAGCGCGTCCGCGGGCAAGGCGGAACCATCCACATATCCGCAAGCGACGGATTTCGAATTTTTGTGACCCTGCCTGTTGCTAAAAAGGAGGAAGAGGCATGAGACTGCTTATTGTTGACGACGACAAACTTGTCTGTGAAAGCCTCCGCATGATTGTGGAAATCGGCTCCCGAAAGGATCAGCAGGAAGCCGTTGAGGTGGTGGGCATCGGTCACGACGGATATGCCGCCATGGAGCTGTACGAAAAGCTGCGCCCCGACATTTTGCTCATGGACATCCGCATGGATCGCATGGACGGCATCACCGCCGGCAAGAATATTCTTGCCAAGGATCCGGATGCCCGAATCCTCTATCTGACTACCTTTCTGGACGATGAATACATCCTCGAAGCCCTGCGCATCGGTGCTAAGGGGTACCTCATGAAGTCCAGTTACGACGCCGTCTTACCGTCGCTATATGCCGTACAAAATGGTCAGCGTGTCTTCGGCGACGAGATCATCGAACAGATTCCCCGCATCATCGGAAGCGATTCCGGTACTCCCGCCGCGGGCGGGGATGCGGTCGACCGCCTGTCCGCTGTTTTGACACCTCAGGAAATCAGTCTCGTTGAACAGGTCGCCGAAGGAAAAAACAACAAAGAAATCGCCGAGGCTTTACACTTCAGCGAAGGAACGGTGCGCAACTATATTTCGACGATATTGGAAAAACTGGACTTGCGTGACCGTACGCAGTTGGCGGTCTATTACTATAAGAATCGAGGCTGATTATTCAGCTTCTAAATGTGTTTGAAGCTGAGTGACCAACTTAAAAAATATTCTAAAAGGGCAGGTCCGGATGAACACGCTCAGCACGTTCCAAAATGAAAAAATTTGAAACAATATGCCATAAAGAAACGCATTTCATTGCATTCATTTTCACCGTACGTTATAATTTAACCATCTATTTCCACCTTAGCCTAATGCTTTCCAAACTTAAGGAGGTTCTCTTGTGAAACAGTTCAAAACATGTGTCATCGGCGTCGGTTTTATCGGCGCCGCTCATATTGAAGCGCTCCGCCGCCTCGGAAATGTCGATGTTGTCGCACTGTCCGACGTGGTTGATCCGGAGGCAAAAGCGGCGGCACACGGCGTCCCCAAAGGTTACGAGGATTATCGAGAGATGATCGACCGGGAGAAGCCGGACGTCGTACACATCTGCACACCCAATGTGGACCACTATGACATGGCGATGTACGCGATGGAGCGCGGCATAGCGGTCGTCTGCGAAAAGCCGATGACTAAAACAGTCGATGAAGCCAAACGTCTTGCCGACTACGCGAAACAAAAAGGTATCGTAACAGGGGTCAACTTTAACTACCGCATGTACCCGCAAATTATGCAGGCGAAGGCGATGGTTGATTCCGGCGAAGTAGGCGACATTTACACCATCCATGGAGGCTATTTGCAGGACTGGCTTTTCTATGAGACTGATTACAGTTGGCGCCTTGAGCCGGATATCAGCGGCGAATCTCGCGCGTTTGCCGATATAGGATCTCACTGGATCGACGCGGTGGAATTCATTTCCGGTCTCCGAGCCGTGGAAGTATTCGCCGATTTTGAAACATTCCATAAAATACGTAAGAAACCTTTGAAGGCCATTGATACGTATTCAGGCATGACACTCCGCCCTGAGGACTACGAAGAGAAACACATCGATACGGAAGATTACTGCACCGTACTCTTTAAATTTGATAGCGGGGCGCGCGGTACATGTACCATCAGTCAGGTCTTTGCGGGAAGAAAGAATCAGATGCTCGTGGATATTGGCGGCAGCCGGTGCGCCTTGCATTGGGACAGCGAACACAGCAACGATCTTTGGATCGGCAGACGAGATACGTTCAATCAGACCGCCACGAAAGACCCCTCTACGTTAAGTCCGCTTGCCGGTTCGATCATCGGCTATCCCGGCGGGCATGTTGAAGGCTTTCCCGATACGTTTAAGCAAAACTTTAAAGCCATCTATGCAGCCATCGAAAAAGGCGATACCGGTCAACACCTTTTTGCGACGTTTGAAGACGGTCTGAGGGAGATGCAGCTTTGCGATGCGATTGTAAGAAGCGCGAAAGAGGACCGCTGGGTCCGAGTGGAGGGCTGATCTCCATGTTTAAAATAGGTACCCTTGCCGATTGGTTCGGTCTTGGACTTCTGGAGGGGATTCGCGAATCGTCGCGATGCGGCGCCACGGGCGTGCAGATCTACGCGGCAGGTGAATTCGATCCGCGAACGACCGCGACCGACGCGGTTGTCAACGAAGTGGCTTCCGTCGCACGCGCGTCGGGTCAGACGATCACGGCGCTTTGCGGTGAACTCGGCGGTTATGGTTTAGAAAAGCATCAAGACAACGCCGAGAAGATCGATTACCTCAAACAAGTGTTGATCCTCGCAGATCGGTTGGACTGTCGTATCGTCACGACACACATCGGTGTTGTGCCTAAAGACCGTTCACATCCGCGCTACGAGGTGATGCTCAACGCGCTGGGCGAATTGGCGTATTTCGCAAACCGCCTTGGCTCCTATGTCGCCGTCGAGACAGGACCGGAATCGATGACGATTTTGCGGGCATTTGTTGACGAGTGCGGTCCGGGGGCTGCCATCAACTACGACCCCGCTAATCTGGTCATGGTGGGTGCCGACGATGAGGTTGAAGGCGTCAGAATCGCCGGCTCCGCTATCGTTCATACTCATGCCAAAGACGGACGATCTCTCAAACAGATCGACCCTGAAGATTTTTACCATCAGTTTGCCGAAGGCGGTCTGGACTGGGCGGCTCAATCAGGCTGCTCGGAGGAAACGCCTCTTGGCGAAGGGAGTGTCCGTTGGCTGCCGTATCTGCGCGCACTACAGGAGATCGGATATAACGGTTACCTGACCATTGAGCGCGAAGTCGTCAATGGCTCGGAAGACATACGCATGGCTGTGCAATTCTTGAAAGAGTGTATAGAACAACTATAAAACTAACATCGCGTCCCTAATGGACACGACGACACAAGGAGGATATCGAAACATGATGAAGCTCGGTTTGTTGTCCGCGATTTTGCCGGACTATACGTTTGAAGAAGTTATTGACTACGCCGCAAGCGTCGGATTTGAATGTGTGGAGGTATGTTGTTGGCCCAAAGGCAAAGCCGTCCGCCGCTATGCCGGTGTGACACACATCGACCTTGACGAATGCGATGAGAAACAATTGCTGGCGTACAAAAAATACGCCGAAGACCGCGGTATTGAAATTTCATCTCTTGGCTACTACCCGAACCCCATGGATGTGAATCAGGAAGCGGCTGATGTAGCGGTGCAGCATCTTTACAAAATGATCGACGCCTCCGCCCTGATGGACGTCAACATGATTACTACGTTCATCGGGCGTGACAAAACGAAAACGGTCGAAGAAAATCTCGATAAATTCGAGGTTGTCTGGACACCGATCGTTGCGTACGCCGAGTCGAAAGGGGTCAGAATCGGCATTGAGAACTGTCCGATGCTCTACACGAAGGACGAATGGCCCGGCGGGAACAACCTGGCGCACGCCCCTTATATCTGGCGTGAAATGTTCCGACGCGTTCCGTCAAAGGCATTGGGTCTGAACTTCGACCCTTCGCATCCCTATCTGATCGGGGCGAGCTACACGAAGCCGCTCTATGAATTTAAGGACCGTATCTTCCATATTCATTTCAAGGACATCAAGATTTACCAAGACAAGCTTGATGAGTACGGCTATTTTGCTTATCCCTCGCTCTGGCATTCACCGAAGCTCCCCGGAATGGGCGGTGTGGACTTCGGCGCTTTTATCTCGGCGCTCAACGACATCCGCTACACAGGTCCCGCATGTCTTGAAGTTGAAGATAAAGCTTATGAGAATTCCGTCGAGGATGTGCGTGCTGGCATAGAACAGAGCTATCGTTTCCTCCGCCAGTTCATTTAGGCGTTGCGGACAAATAAAAGCAAGGAGGATCACAATGGTCAGAACAAAAGTTGCTCTATTAGGAAGCGGATTCATCGCCGATATCCATGCGGAATCGTTTCGGCGCTTTGTACCGGACGCGGAAGTGACCGCCGTCTATTCGCGGAACATCGATAAGGCGCGGGCTTTTGCCGATGCGCATGGCATACCGGAAGCGTACGACGATATACAAGAGCTTTTGGATAAGAGCGATATCGACATTGTCGACATATGCCTTCCCAACGACCTGCATCATCCTGCCTGTATCCAAGCCGTGAATGCGGGGAAGCACGTCATCATCGAAAAGCCGTTCTGCCTCTCCCTGCGTGAAGCGGACGAGATGATCGAGGCGGCAAAAGAGAATAACGTGTTGCTCATGTACGCGGAGGAATTGTGTTTCGCGCCGAAATACGAGCGCGTCCGCGCCATCGTCGAAAGCGGTGCGCTCGGACAGATTTACATGCTCAAACAGAGCGAAAAACATTCCGGTCCGCACAGTCGTTGGTTCTATGAATCGAAGCATTCGGGCGGAGGCGTGATGATGGACATGGGTTGTCATGCGATCGCTTGGTTTATGTGGATGCTCAAAGACTACAACCCCGTCAGCGTGTATGGACACTACATGCGCGTTTATCACGATACGGATGCTGAGGATCATGCGCTCACACAATTGGAATTTGAGAAGGACGGTCGCACGATCATCTGTGTCGCTGAGGACAGTTGGGTCAAACACGGCGGCATGCAGGATGCCATTGAGGTCTACGGCGATGAGGGCGTCTGTTATTCCGATCTATTCCAAGGCAATTCATCCCAGCTTTACAGCTTGCGGGGCTACGACTACGCGAGCGAGAAAGCGGGCGCGACGACAGGATGGACTTTCCCCATCTTTGAGGAAGCGTTCAACCAAGGCTACCCGCAGGAACTCGCTCACTTTGTGGACTGTGTGCGAAACGGTAAGAAGCCTCTTACCGATGGTGAGTTGGGGCGCGCTGTCATAGCGGTTATTCACGCCGCCTATGCGTCCGCACGCGAAGGACGTAAATTAGCTTTGCCATACAACTCCACGGCGGAGCGTCCTGTGGATAACTGGCGCTAGAAGTCAAAACATTAAGAAAAGAAAAGGGGCGTCCTTTACCGGAGATCGGCGTGCAGGACACCCCTTTTTGATTGGTCGAATTATCGTATGAATTACTGGCGAACTTTCTTTTCGCGGTTATAGAAGATCAACAGCACGATCATGATTAGACCCATGAATACGTTGCGTGTCGGTTGTGCTAGACCCATCGCCGTCAGCAAGTTGCTGAGCACGACCATGACAAGCGAACCGGCGATGCTTCCCGTATACGTTCCGACGCCGCCGGAGAATGATGTGCCGCCGATAATGACAGCGATCAGCGAGTTGTAAGCGTATTCATCGAAGATCTGGCAACGCGCGGCGTTCATATAGGCTGCGCCCAGCATACCGGCAAAAGCGGCAAACATCCCCGAAAATACGTACGTCAGAATCTGTATGCGATTGATATTCACTCCGTTCAGTCGAGCGGCAACGGGGTTGTTTCCAAGGAGGTAAACTTGTTTCCCGAAACGCGAATGGTTCAAAAGGTAGAAGACCAACGGTATGATGATCAGCCCATATAAGATAATCGACGGCAAGAATTGCAGACCGAACAGCTTGGATGTCACGGATTTAATGAACGACGGTGAAGCATATCCCATGGGGCTTCCCTGTGTCAACACGTACTGCATGCGCGTGATCACGTTTGAGATAGCCATCGTGACGATGAGCGGCGGAAGTCCGATTTTAACAGTACAAATGCCGTTCAAAAGACCGACAGTCGCTCCCATGGCAAGTGCCGCGAAAAGCAAAGGGAAAAAGCGACCATCCTGACTGTTCATGATGGTCGTCGTCAAAATAGCTGCCGACGACATGACAGCGCCAACTCCGAAATCCATGCCGCCCCCGATCAAGACGATCGTTTGACCTGCAGAGGCAATACTCAGAAGCAACGTAAGCATGACGATGGATCCGATGGCGCTCGCATTGAGTGAGCCGGGCGAGATCATGACCGTTATGGCATACAAAACTAGTGCGATGAGGAACGCCATCCGCGCCGGACTCTTCTGCATGAAGAGCTTTGAACGCTGACCCAGTGTCAAGGTGGATTTAGTGCTACTCATGCGTCGTTACCTCCTTTCCCTCTGATTCCTTCGGACTCTTTCGGTAGTCAATGCGCTTAAACTGCCTGACAATGCCTTCTCTCAGGACTTCTTGTCTTCCCTTTGCGGTGACGATGGTCATCAAGAGACCGAGGAAGATGATGACATCGGATACGAAGTTCTGCCAGTAGCTGGATACGGAGAAGCCGGGGATCAGACGCACCAAGAGAGAGAAGAAGTAGTAAACGGAGTTCTGAATCAGAACAAAAAACCCGCTTCCGAAGACGGCGCTGGCCACCGAACCCCAACCGCCAAAGCCGAGACCGCCGAGGATGCAAGCCGAAAGCGAGCGAATGCCGTAATCTTCCGCCTGAAGCGGATTGCCTGCAGCGATCATCAACGTCAGGCAAAGACCGGCAATACCTACGATGACTCCCTTAAGAAGAAATGCTTTCAACTGAACTTTAACGGGACTGATGCCCGCGGCGAATGCATTTCTCGGATTGCCGCCGACAGCGTAGATGTGCGACCCGAAAGGAGTTTTGCGGGCGAAACGACAGATCAAAAGCACACCGAGGACCGCGAAAAAGGAAACGGGAATCAGTCCAAAAAGCTGACTGTCGTACGCCATATACCACTCTTTCGGCACTTTGCCTTGCGGAACGCTCATGATCATGACGTTAACCCCTCGAATGACATACGTCATGGCATAACTTGCAAGGAGAGCCGGCAATCGGAATACGGAACAGCAGACCCAGACCGCGATCGAGGCGAGGACCGCCGCGCCGATACCCAAGAGACAGGAGAGACCAAATGGTATGCCCCATACCTGATGGGTCATGATGGTGACAACGTTGACCAAGGCAAGTTGAATCCCGCAAGAGACATCCATTGTGCCCGCGATCAATAACAAACTCTGACCGATCGCGACCAGAATGAACGCGGCATTTTTTGCAAAGAGCGTATTGATGCTTTTAACGCTGAAGAAGGATGCCGGTCCTTGTAAAGCCGCATTGAGTACCAAAGCGATGATGAATAAAACGAAACCGGCAAAAAATGATGAGCGTCTTAACCGTGTGAAACTATTTTTCAAAGTATCGATCATGCCTTTGCCTCCATCGTCGAGACGATCTCTTGATCTTCCGACATTCCCATCATCGCAGCCACGAGTTTCTCGGGCGTTTTATTTTCACCGGTCAATTGCGCGCTGACACATCCTTCGTAAAAGACATAAATGACATCGCATAGACTTAACAATTCTTCCGATTCGCTTGAAGAAATCAAAATGGTCATTCCCTCGTTCGCACATTCTTTGAGTATTTCATGGATTTCGAGACGTGAATGAATATCGACACCACGCGTCGGATCGTCCAAAAGCAAGAGCTTAGGCTGCATCGCGATCCATCGTGCGACGACGAGTTTCTGTTGGTTGCCTCCGGACAGCGAGCTTGCGGGGTGATTCAGAGAACCGATCACAATATTGTATTTATCGACGGCACGTTGCGCAAATGCGCGATTCGCTTTAGCGGGCATATAGGCGAAAGTCTTACCTTTGGCGACTTTGCCGGCGAGTATGTTTTCCAACACGGTACGTGCAGGGAAAATGGCTTCCCTGTTGCGTTCACCCGAGATAAAGCCCATACCGTTTTTTACGGCTTTCGAGGGTGATTTTAAAGTGGAAGGTTCGCCGTCGTAGATAATTTCTCCCTCTTCATAACGGATGGCGCCTAGAATGGCGCGTATCAATTCCGGCTGTCCCTGTCCTTGCAGACCGCCGATACCGACGATTTCGCCTTTGTGAGCGCGAAGCGAAATATCATGCACTTTCGGGAAAATAGAAAGATTCTTGACATCGAGTACGATCTCGCGTCCCTCATCCGAGTGCATGTGCACTACATCCTTTTTGCTTTTGTCCGGACGCTGTCCCGTCATGTAATAAACAATGTCATCGAGGCTGAAGTCGTCCATCGGTCCCGTGATCACCGATTCACCGCTTCTCATGATGGTCGTCCTGTCGCATACTTCAAAGACCTCGTTCATACGGTGCGTCACGTAGACCATCGCGATGCCCTCTTCCTTTAACTCGCGCATGACGGAAAAAAGGACCTGTATCTCGTCGTAGTGCAACGCGGCCGTTACCTCGTCCAGAAGCAAAAGACGCGGCTTCAAAGCGACGGCTTTCGCCACTTCAAGCATCGTCTGAGTAGATGGCATCAAGGTTTGGACGTAATCGTCCGGATCGCAGTCGATCTGGAAACGTTCAAGAAGGCGGTTAATGATCTCATCGCTGGCCTTCTGATCGACGAACCCCAGTGCATTTCTCGGCTCATTGCCTAAAAGGATATTGTCCCGAACACTCATGGTCGGTATGAGACTTAAATCTTGGAAAGCTGTCGCGATCCCCAACTTGCGTGAATCGTACCCATTGCGTATTTCAACCGGGTTTCCATCGATCAGAATCTCGCCGGCATTCGGGTTGACCAGACCTGCCAGAATCTTGATCATCGTGGATTTTCCGGATCCGTTTGATCCGAGAAGTGCATGTACTTCACCCGGTTTTACACTTAAGGAAGCATTGTTGAGCGCGACGACTGCGTCAAATCTTTTGTCGACTCCGCGTAATTCAAACATGTGTTGACATCCCGTAGATAACATAGTTCTGCAGCGCGGCGAAAACCGGATGCTTCCGCATATCGCATGCCCGCGCGCTGCAGAGACGTTTCGTTTGTCGGAAGAGCGTAATCAAACCCGACTCTTCCTTTCTCATAAAACCTGACCGGCGGATTTTGCGCCGGTCAGTATTTCATGGGCAAATCGCTTAAATGAAGCAGCTAGGCTTATTTGAAATAGGCTTCCGCCACTTCGTCGATGGTCAGCCAATACGTAAGCGCGTCACCGGGCTTCATCGTATTTGCGTAGTTGAGGAACTCCTCATTTTCGATGTCGTCATAGGTGAAGCTGAGCTTCGAAGGCAGACGGATGGCGTGAATTTCAGGAACAGTGTAAATATTGTCCTTCAACTCTTTGCCAAGAAGCATATTCAAACCGAAGTTCAATGCGCTGGCGCCGACACCTGGAGGATTCGAGAGAACCATGAAGTCCATCTTTCTCCCGTCCTTGTTGATCTCAAGCACGCGCTGCATGAACTCACCTGTGTCATTGAATCCGACGAATTCAGGATACGGTTTGCCCGCCGCATCGTAGGCAGCCAGGATGGCTTCCGCACACTGCGATGTCAACACAGCGTCAAATTCCAAGCCGGAGTTCAGGATCTCTGTCATGATCTGTTGCGCTTTTACCGCGTCCCAGTCGTGGTTGTACTGTCCGCCGACGACAACGAGTCCTTTCTCATCGAAAGCTTTCTCGAAGCCCGCCTGACGGTCAGTGTTGGCCTGGTTGCCGTCAAGTGCCGCGATCATGATAATCTTCTTACCCGCGCCGAGGACTTCTCCCGCGTAGGTGCCGGTCTTATAACCGAGGTAGTACTGGTCGGTGCTGACATTCAACACGTTGACGTCGGTCGAGGTGTACTCGCAGTCCGCGTTGATGTAGACGATGCCGGCTTTCTGAGCTTTCTCGATGATCGGGTCAAGACCTGTCGGAGAGACGGGGTTGACCAGAATCACGTCGTAGCCTTCATTAATGCTGTTCTCGATTTGCTGCGACTCAGTGGCGGCATCCCAGTTCGAGACGAAAGACGCGTATTTGACGTCCAGTCCATGGCTGGCAGCGGCTGCTGCGGCCTCTTGGATGTCTGCCTCATAGCGCACCCGGTAGGGGTTTCCTTCGATAATCGCATTGTGAGAGGCCAGTTTAACTACCTTCACATCACCCCCTGGCGGTTCGGTGCCGGTGGTATCGGGATCTTTAGGACCACAAGCAACGGCGACTAGAACCATCATGAGGGCCAAAAGGATCACTAGATATTTTTTCATTTCTTTTCCTCCTGTTTTTCTATCATCAAGGGGAATTCCCCTTAACTAGCATATTGAACAAACGGATTAACGTCGTATGGGAGAATTATACAAATGTCGCACATGCTCGCGCAACGCTTTCCTTTCAAATGACGATTTCTTTTACAATTTGAAAATTTATTGCTAATAACGCCAATAGAATACCATACTAAAGACGTGATTTGCAATTCTTTTTGCAATTTCTTTCAAATTGCCACCACATTGTCTTCAATCAGTGAACGCAAGTACTTCTCAGCGATCCGAATTTGGTCTTCAATGAAGTCGTTATAGCCGAGTACACGACCGTCGTGAAACGGCATATGGCAGAACTCGTAATTGATATAGCCGTCGTACCCCTCTTCTTTCAGCGCTTTGATAAAAGCGGGATAATTTGTAAGTACGGGCTGAATATGCGGGTCGAACGAGATCATGCGAATATCGCCGTTTGCCTCTTCTACGAACTCGCCGTTGGCGTGTGACAGCACCTGTCGTTTGCCGACGTCTTTGACAGCCTGCGCCACATAGGCATCGCTTTGACGTTCCTCCGTCCAGCCGAGACAGGGTGCGTCAAGGCAGCACTGCACCCATGGCGAATCGACCCATCGTACAAAGTCGAGCATGTCACGATAATCCTCAATAATGGGGTGATGATTTTGGAGAGCAAGCACGACGCCGGCGTCTTCTGCCCATACCGCACACTCTTTGAGACATTCGACGATGTTTTGGCGCAATTCGTAATCGAGGGCGCCGTAGTAGGTATGATACGCTTCAGGAACCTCGTACGTCGCAATGCCGTTTCTCATGACGACACCGCGCCACGCCGCGAACACGCGCAGTACAGGCGCGCCAAGTTGGCGCGCGACACGAATCTGCTCGCGGACCATGAGAAGTTCATTTTCAATGTGTTCAGGCACCACCGAAGCGAAATTGTTGTTCGCCGCGACGGCGGCGATCTCAAGACCCTTGCTTTCGGCGTAGGTCTTGATTTCAAGACAGCGCCGCTCATCGAGATCCAAAGGTGAGCCATGCGGGCGTTTCAGGTCAAGTTCTACACCGTCGTAACCGTATTTCGCAGCCGTATCGATAAACTCTTCAACTGTTAAGGGCGGTCTGTCATTGAACCAGACGCCCGAACAAGAGATCGAGTATAATCCGACTTTCATATGTTTACCTCCATTTGTTAGTGTCACTTGCCGACAATCTCATCGGCAAAAACTTCGCGTCCAAGCTCGGCGGAACGATAAAAGCCGTCAATGATTGCGGTGACATTCAGCGTTTCCTCGGGTTGAACCATGAGGGGCGTCCCTTTTTGCAAGTGATCGACCGCATTTTCCATCAGGAAAAAGTGACCGGGGAAGACTTCGTTCGCATAAGGTCTCTCTTCAGAAAATACGCGAGGTCGGACATCAGCCTGATAACGACCCATCGATGTCAGTAATGTCATCTCGGGGAGCACGAGACCGCCCAGACTGCCCGCAAAGGTCATGCCGTACTCGTTCGGGAGGTTGATCGCCCAAGATGTCTTAAAATGAATGGACGCGCCGTTGTCGAGGCGAATCATGCCGGCGGCGAATTCGTCCACATCGAATTCTTTCGCCGAATAAGGCGGCATGTTCGGTACGCCGGCAGGTGCGCCGGATTCCGGCACGCTCGTGAGAATCTCCTCGCCGCTCCGGGCGATGACCGAAGACGTTACTCCCGACACAGAAGTGAATTTTGGACCGCCCATAACCCAAAGAGCGGCGTCGACAAGATGCACACCGAGGTCACAGAATACGCCGCCGCCGTTCGTTTCTTTCTTATGGAAAGCGCCCCACTTTGGAATGCCGCGACGACGGATCAGCACCGACTCGCTGAAATAGATATCGCCTAGTCGTCCTTCGTGAGCCCATTCGTGCGCGAGTTGGTATTCGGTGTTGTAACGCAGTACCTGACAAGCAAACAACACCAAGCCTTGCTCGCGTGCGTATGCGTACAATTCACGCGTGTCGTCGTAGTTTAACGCGACGGGCTTTTCGCAGGCGACATGCGCGCCGTGCCTCATCGCCAACATCGCCATCGCCTTATGGCTGGCGTTTGACGTACACACGGAGACGATATCCGGTTTTTCCTTGATAAGCATGTTCTCGGCTTCGGTATACCAGCGCGGAATAGAAAAACGCTCAGCCGTTTCGCGCGCGGAATCCGCTCTTAGATCTGAAACGGCACATAAATGCACGCGTTCACCCAAATTGAGATAAGCCGGGATATGCGCCGTATTGGCGATCATGCCGCATCCGATGATCGCAACCTTTAGACGACTGTTAGTATCCATTGGTCCACCACCATTTCTATGATTTTGTTTATGTTTATAGACATGCGTGACGTTGTATCACGTCGTGACGCACTTTACCAAGTGATATCGAAGTCTTCGTCTTTATCCAACGCTTCAAGTGCTTCTGATACTCGAGTCACAAAGGACTCTTTCATCGAGAACTCAGAAATGCCGTTGATATAAACGCGCACACGTCGGTTCTCCTCGTGGTAGAGCGCCATGACGTCGTCATGTTTTTCCCCGGGATACCGGTATGTGATCGTCATAAGCGGGACTTCGTCCGGTTGTTCTTTCGCGGGAAGCAGACGACCGTCCGACGCGGCACTTCCAAGCAAACGGAAGAGCAGTCGGAACCGGTCGATGTCGAGCGGTTCGCCGTCCATCGTTACGGACGGCTCGCGCGGATTCTCCTGATCAAGAACGAATGTCCGATGACCTTCCGGCATCTCGATCTCAATGGCGCTTACATCCATGAGCAACGGCGACAAAAACCAACGCAGCAACAACTTCTCGAACTCGATGTCCATGAACGGCTGACGTTTTATCGTATACACAAGGGGACTGCCTTCTGCGTTTACATAAAACAAGGAGCCGTCGCCGCCGGCAGGCTGAAATCTCAATATATAGCGCGTGACCTCTTCAGCACTGTTGCGATAGCCAAAGGAGACATTGAGCCACGGGTCGTCAAAGCCGTATTCTCTTTCAAGCTCCGACGTGAGGTGCTGTTCCGCAATCGCTACCCCTCGCATTCCGCAGAGAGGTGCCAAAACTTCCAAACCGTACGTCGCGTCAAGCTCATACAACCCCGCTGACACCACGAGGTGCGTCGGCGCTCCGAATGAGATTGCCGCCGATTTGAGAGCGTCGTTACCCGCTTGCACGGAGAGGATGACGATTGGCGAAGGTCGTTCCTTAAATACAAACGTCACGTCCTGCAGTGCCGAAAGCGCGCTCGACAAGGCAAGCTTAGGCGTCACCCAAAGGGAAAGCAAGTCATTCTTAGCTAAAAGGAAAAAATCCGCCTGTTCGCTTTCGATCAGATATATGCCGTCGTGACCTTCCGCGGTACAATAGCGGTCGCCGGAGATCGGTTCTTGTATGCCGAGGGAAAGTGAAATCGTCGCGCCGTCCGTGTATTCTACATTGAGCGTCGCCTCGGGGGCGTCAAGTCCGTACACTGCTAAGTTGTCCGGCTTTTTTACGACGAGGGGAAGATGGCGAATGTCGGCGCAAGCGCCTAGAAAGTCAATGAATTGTTCGATATCGACGTGCTCGGAAGGGAGATCTTCGATGACATAACCTCCTTCCGCCATACCGACTTTCCACGTGCCGGACGCATTGGTGAGATGTACCGCACGCACGCCAGTCACTTTCCTGTCCGAAAGGGTCAGCGTCAGATCTTCGGTCTTTTGTGTGCTCCGAAGGAGCAGCAGCAATGTTACAGCAAGTACGACAGCAAGTATGGCAAGCCCCGTTGTAAACTGCATAAGCCTTCGCATCACTGGTACCTCCGGTAAAGCCAAACGCCTATACCTGTCAGCAAGATAGCGAGCGGAATAATGCCGCCCAGAACGACGCCCAGTCTCGTCACTTGTGATGATGTCGCGCCGAGTGTTTTTCCTGCAAGAGATTTCGGTGTGATGGCGGGTCCCTCTTCGCGCCCTGCCAAGTCGTTCATCATATTGAGCAGGTAGGCGCTGTTTGAGAGAGAGGTGTTGTGAAGCGCGATCGGTTCCAGCATATGATGTGAACTCGAGACGACGATCGAAGATTGACGCGCTAATAATCCGTCTTCATAGAAACGGCGTGAGGCTAATACGAGTGCCGGGAACGGTCCCCGCTCCGCAGCGTCATCGGCGGTGAATTCATCCGACGCGTTTGGCGGTCTAACTGCCGCAGTCTCTCCAAACGTCAGCAGCGTCTCCGTAAACTGATGATCGCGAACAGTGAATATTGTCTCTAAGGGTCGCGCCAAAGGCATCAGCATCGGTGCGTTTGGGTCGACAAGCATATCGCGGTAATGAGTTTCCGCGAAGTCGGCAATGGCGTAAAACGGCTGGCGCTGATAAGTTCGTTCCGGTGTCGTCTCAAACACGGAGCCTTCGCCGACAGAAACGCCCCATTCGGCAAGAAACGATTCGATCATGGGAAGGGACGCCTGAGTCACAGAAGCCGTATAGAACAACGTTTTGCCGTAGTTTCCGTCATTGTAAAGAAAGGCGTCCAGCGCACGGATACCATCAGCGGAGAGGTCGTTTTGCGGCGCGAAAAGGAATAGGACATCGTAGATGGAAAGATCGTCGGTTGCCGGCACGACGTTTTCCAAAACGTAATAGTTGTTTACAAGTAGCGTCGTGAAAGCTTCCGCTTCCGCTCCTCCGTTTCCTACAAGTACACCGCATCGCACATCATCCCCGCTCAAAACGTTCATAATCGCGCTCGTGATCGCCTCTTCAGCACGCGATGATTCAATTATGATCGAGCCTGAGGCGGTAGGAGTGTAGTTGAACAGAGACGAAAGAGGTATCTGTTTGACGCGGTCGCCCGAGGAAACGATCAGATCGCCTTCGGAAAGCTTGAGATCGGGTCGGGTTGCCGCGTAACTCGGATCGGCTGCATAGTCGATGTAGTGAACCGTTACGCGCGAAGAATGGCGTTCGTATTGTTCCAGGATTTTCATTGTCTGAACGAGATACGCATCGCCCGTAAACATCTGTTCAGGGGCGAGGATATCGATAGTGACCGGTTTTACGAGATGATCGAGCATTGTTTTAGTCTCTTCGCCGATGTTGTATGCCGCGTTGGCAGTAAGGTCCAAGGAAAGCGGGAATCGGTTGGATAATACGAGCGCCACCGCGTTGAGGAGAATGAACACTACCACAAGAAGCGTGATCGATACCGCGAAAAGCGCGTTCATGCGCCGACCGGTCGTATTAGTCGTTTTCTTCATGCCGCCCCTCCTTTCAGCTCCACCGGCGCTTTTCAAGACCTGCGCCGGTCAAGAGCACAAAAAGTGCGGCGATGCTTAAGAAAAACACCACGTTGGAAAAATCGATGATGCCGATGGTGAAGCCGTGATAACGGTTATTGAACGACATATACATAAAAAGAGTCTTAAACGTCTTTCCTGAAACGACACTTACCAACGCATCGATCAGGACGAGCGACAGACTTGCCGCGAAGCCGCTGACAGCGGCGATGACTTGGCTTTCGGTCAAACCGGAAAGGAAAAGGCAGATGGCGATGAGCGACGCCCCCAGCAACATCAGTCCGATTAAGTGACCGATGACGACGGGCCAATCCGTCTTTGAGAAGTATTCGACGATCAGCGCCATGATGAGCGATCCCGAGATGGACATCAGGTACACGGCGAGCGCGGCGAAATATTTTCCGCAAACGATGCCTAAGCGTGACACGGGCGATGTAAAGAGTATTTGATTCGTGCCTGCACGCTGATCCTCGCTCATAAGCCTCATCGTCAAGATGGGCACTAAAAACAAGACGACGGTAAAAAGCTGGTTAAAGAGGAACGACATGTCTGTCGTATTTTTGACGAGATTGCCCATGAAGAAGTAGTAGGCTGTGAAAAAATACATGACGGCAATAAAAACGTAGCCGAGCGGTGAGTGAAAATATGCGTGAAACTCACGTTTGAAAACAGCGATCATCGGAGTTCCTCACTTTCCGAGATGGGCGTTGCATCCTGATCCGTTCCTGTGACATGGAGGAAAACGTCTTCCAAAGACTGCTCGCGTCGAGTCGTCTGGAGGAGCGGAAGATCCGCATGAGCCAGAGCATGAAAGACGGCTTCGCGGATATCGGTTCCGGAAACTCCTTCGATCCGATAATCGAACGCGCCAGGCTCCTTCTCTAGGAGGACTTCGACATGCTGAACGGACGGCACGGCTTGAAGCGCGTTCAAGACATCGTCTTTCGCTCCTTTAATACGCGCAACCATGCGATGGGTAGACATCATCTTTCGAGAAAGTCCTTCAGGCGTATCGTCCGCGGCGATTTTACCTTGGTGAATCAGGATCACGCGGTCGCACATGAGCTGAATTTCGTGCAGGATATGCGACGAAACAATGACGGCACTTTTTTTGCCCGCCTCGCGAATCAGCTCGCGCATATCGACGACTTGCGACGGGTCAAGGCTTGCCGTCGGTTCATCGAGTACGAGAAGCGAAGGGTCGCCGATGAGAGCCTGCGCAAAACCGACACGCTGCCGATACCCTTTGGAAAGATTGCGAATCATACGACGACGTTCATCGGCAAGACCGACTCGCTCGCAGATGTCAGAAAGATGGTCCTCTCTCTCCTTGTGATCACGCATCACGCCCTTCAAATCACAGACGAATGAGAGGAAGTCATTGACACGCATTTCAGGATAGAAGGAAAAAAGCTCCGGCAAATAGCCGATGTGTTTTTTTGCGTTAGTGGCATCGGCGAGGATGTCATAGCCGGCGATACGCACTGTTCCGGACGTCGCGGCAAGGTAACCGGTCAAAATGTTCATGATCGTCGATTTTCCGGCGCCGTTAAGACCTAAGAGTCCGACAACCTGGCGATCCTCGATCGAAAAGCTGATGTCGTCAAGGACTTTCTTTTCGCCGTAATATTTGACTAGATGTTCAACGTCGACCACGCTCTTCGTTCTCCATTCCGGTGCCTCAAAAGGATTCGAGTTTTATTATGTGACATCTCCCATAATTTTGCAAAAACGCGACCGAAGAAAATGTATCTGAGAAAGATTGGTAAGTGTATAAAGGGTGTTATATTTAAAAAATAATGGTATGTGGCGCGGTGATCGTGACTCGTTCGAGTCCCTGAAATGTCGCATAAAAGGCGTACAAGTATTATGTGTTTTGTGATGCTTCTGTGAACAGGATACGCAGATAGTCTCTGCGACCGTATAGTATCCGGTCGATGAAAACGTCCTGATCGACTGCTCGGTAAAATACAAGATAGTTGCCGCTGACAAGATAACGGTATTCGCTGTTGACCTTAGCGACAGAGGAAAGGGGTGCGCCAATCAGCGCGTGTTCACGCAGTCTGCGGATAGTTTTTGTGATTTTTGCAACTGTGGAGAGCGCAGCCTGCGGGTTTTCTAAAATTTTTTCAATATAGTCTTTGATTTCATAGAGATCTTTCTCCGCGTTTGGAGATAGATGCAGGTTATTCATGCACGATTCCGAGATGTTCTTCTACGGCCTCCAAAGTCAACCATCCTTTTTCCTCGCCGGATGTACGCCCTTTGACAAGTTCGTTCATCAGTGTAATGATTGCCTGCGTCTTTTCGTAGTCATGTATATCTACAATGGCGTATCTGCCTCGTCCGTTCTTCGTTAGAAAGACGGGAGCGCCGACATCTACTTCGCGCAGCACCTCAGAATAATTGCGGAGATCGGAAATAGGTTTAATGTTTGGCATAATTCTCAACTCCTTTATGTGTAGTATAGGTCGGTTTGCTGTGAAATTCAACTGCGAATTTACAGCAAACACGCACGCGTTTTATATTTGTGTTCATATAGCGGATTAAAGTATGAAACTTAATCTAAGGAGAAAATAGAAACGCCCTCGCCTTGCCCAGTAGCAAAATAGATTCCTCCGCGGCGAGAAAGGCTGTCTGCCCAGATGTAAGCAGGAGTTCGTCGTCACCCATTTGTCTGCTTTGAGGGCGACACGAAACGGCGCGGCACTGACCTTCAACGAGGAATAGTCCGGCGAATTGTCGTCTCGGCACATCCACGACGCCTTCGCCGTTCAGTGTGAGTTCTTCCATGGCAAATTGGTCGCAACAGACTATCATGCGACGCGTCAGACCTTTTATCGTCCTCGGCTGTCCAAGACCGGGAATCTCTCGCGGCGTGGGCGTAAGAGTCGCGACGTCAAGTGCCTCTTGTAAATGGAGCCTCCGCGGCTTTCCCGCATGGTCGCGTCGATCATAGTCGAAAACGCGGTACGTCACGTTTGAGCTCTGTTGCAGCTCAAAACAGAGAATGCCTCCGCTGAGAGCATGTAGAGTGCCTGCTGGAATAAAAAAAACGTCGCCTGCGTGGACGGGCACCTTTCGGAGTACCGATTCAATCGTGCCTTCTCGCACATGCTGTTCCAATTCCGTTCGCGTCAATGATTTACGAAGACCATAGTAAATCCAAGCATCGGGATCCGCGTCGAGAATATACCAGCATTCCGTTTTCCCAGATAATTCGCCGTGACGGCGCGCACCGTCCTCGTCGGGATGGACTTGTACGGAGAGCGGCAAGCGCGCGTCGATGAGTTTCGCCAAAATCGGAATCGTGCCGTCCTGATGTGCCGAACCGCCCGCCAACCACGGTTCCATTGCCAGACGATCCTGAAGGGTGCGCCCGTCGGAAAGGCGTGAATGACCGTCCGTGTGAGTGGAAAGCTCCCAGCTCTCGGCGAGCCGTTCTCCCAAACCCTTGCGATATCGCTCAAAGAGCCGGAAGCCGCCCCAAATCGCGTCTTTAAGAGAGGGTCGCAAAGATAGCATGTCAGCCTCCGATCCGAATGTCCAGCCCCATCCGGCGACCGAGAGCCGCCGCCTCGCTCATATCTTCCGGCGTCAGGGTCTTCAGGTGCTCCAGCGTATACGGCTGACCAAGCTTCGCATACTTGGCGCGTCCAAGTTGGTGGAATGGCAGCAATACATACGTTGTCACACCCAACGTAAGGGCAAGGTGAAAGATGCTCCGCAATGTAGGAAGGTCGTCGTTGTACCCGGGGATGACCGCGGTGCGAAGCGTCACGTTGGCGCCGTCATCCATTAACTTGCCGATATTCGAAGTGACAAGATCAAGGTCGGCGCCCGTTTCGCGCAAAAGAACGTCGCGATCCGAGTGTTTCAAATCGATGTAAAAATAGTCAACGTACGGCAACACGCTTTCCAACACTTTGTAGGAAAGTGCTGCCGTCGTTTCCACGCATGTTGTAAGACCCGCCTGTTTCGCTTGGGAAAGCAACACCTCCACCCCTTGCTGACAAAAGGGCTCTCCCCCCGAAAGTGTCAGACCGCCGCCCGTCGCGCGATAATAATCGGCATCTTTCATCACGACGGCGAGAATCTCTTCGGACGACATAATCTCTGAGGAAAGGGAATACGCCCCACCGGGACAGACCGGTACACAGCGCCCGCACGAAATACATCGCGAGCGATCCACATGGAGTCGTCCTTCACGTAAGGAAAGCGCCTGTTGGGGGCAATGCGGCACACAGTTACCGCAAGCGACACATCGCCTGCCATCGTGCAAGAGGACGGGGCGAAAAGGTTGCGTTTCGGGATTGCAACACCAAGCGCAGTGCAAAGGGCACCCTTGGAAAAAGACGACCGTGCGCAGTCCCGGACCGTCATGATAGGCGCCGCGTTCAATGCTGGTGACAAAAAACTTGGGATTATCCATAGAGCACTCGACTCATCAGCTCTTCCTGGATATCAGTTTCGAGGTTGACGAACACCGCTGAGAACCCCGATACGCGGACAAGCAGATCGCGGTAAGCATCAGGATTCTTCACCGCTTTCTCAAGTTCCCCTCGATTCACGATCGTGACCATTAACTGGCATCCGCCGCGGTCGAAATAGACGCGGAACATTTTCTTGACCAAATCGCGGTGACCGTTGAAAAAATCAGGTGTGAACTTGATGTTCTGGAGACTGCCGCCGTGAAGTCCCGCGTCAAAACGCGTCAGAGAATTGAGCATGGCGGTGGGGCCGCTCGTGTTGGCGCCTCCTTGCGGATTGTTCGCGGGATTCATAAACTGCCCTTTTCTGCGTCCATCGTAGGATGCTGCCGTGCGCCGTCCCCACTCAGTATTCAACTGGTTATTGCTGATGACGATCAGAAAATACGTCATGCCCGCGTTGATGCCTCGATCGCGAATGCCGTTTGCGACAAATTCAAATACTTCGTTTGCCATGGTGTCGGCTTCGTCGTTGTCGTTCCCGTATTTCGGCGCTTCCCAGAGATGTCGGCGAAGCAGCATGTTGCCGTCAAAATCGCGGTTGACAGCGTCTCGCAACGCCGAAAGCGTAACCCGTTGATCTTCGAACACAACCTTTTTTATCGCCGCGAGGGAGTCAGACACGTTGATGTTGCCGTACGTTTCAACTGTTCCGCCCAGATACCTGATACCCCCGTCCAACACGGCTTTGCCGCGTTCAATGCAATCGTCCATCAAGATGCTCGTGAATAGGAATGAGACTTCCTGATTCATAACCTCGTAGGAGAGCAATTGACTGTCAATCGAGAGATCAAAGTAATGGTCGAGTAGTCTCTTGTATTGAGAAAACAGCACATCGAAAGACCCAATCTCTTCCGCGGGAAGAAGCGGTACACCGTCGCTTTTGTCAATGCCGTCCATCGGATCGACGCCGTTATTCAGCGCTATTTGAAGTATTTTTAATAGATTGATGCAAATATTCGGCGTGCCGACGCTCTGTCCCTGAATGACAAATTCTCCGCACCCGAACGGCACGTACTGTTCCGCCGTTTTTTCATCGACACGCATCGCGCGCATGACGGCGGGAATATGGACATCGTCGTTGTAAAGTGTCGGATACGTCGCTCCGCTTCCGATCGCGTCAAGTGCGGCGTCGATGATGTCTTCAGGCGTTTCCCGATCGAACCGCAATGTGAATTGCGGCTCGACATACCGGCATGAATGAGCGACATCCATCGCGATTCTAGTGAAGATGTCGGCAGATTCAGGATCTCGGCGACCTCGACCGCCTACGATAATGCGACCGTTCACCGTCGTGCGGCGGTTTTCGATCATCGTCCAAAGCGATTGAAGGAGAGAGAAAGCCTCGTCTTCCGTAAGACGCCCCATACGCAAATCGCGCGCGAGAAATGGACCGAGGACATCGTCCATGCGACCGTAATTGATAACGCCGGCGAGGAGCGCATAAAGCCAAAAGAGTTGTAAGGCTTCCACGAAGGTTTCCGGTCGATCATTTCGAATACGAAGGAGTGCCGACTCCATACGCAGGAGTTCTTCCCGCCGCTTAGGCGTCGAGCCCTCCATGGCGGTGCGGGTCTTGTCGGCGAGGTGGTCGCAGCACGAAGAGAATAAATCCAAGGAAGCCAGGGACGCCCGGTAAAAATCGTTGTCTCCCAGTTTTTCTTGTTGTTCGCGAATGCGCTTTCGAATACCGTCAATACCGAGTTCCATGAGCATGTGGTAATTGAGCATCATGCCGGAGAGACGTGCCGTCACGATAAGCGGGTACTCACAATCGATGAACATGCCGACCACATCATCCTTTAAGGCCTGTCTGCAATACTTCGTTTTCAGATCGTGTTCAAGCCAGTAATCGTAAAGCGCATCGACGCGTTCGTGTTCGTCAGGGGGGAGGAGATCTTTAAAAGCGGTCAGCTTGTTAAACACGCAATAGTGACCTACGCCGCCGATGGAGGTCACGCAGCCGAAACCGATCGGCAGAAAATCCAGTCTGCCCGCAAAGAGATCGTCAGGTTCAATTGAGCGAAAAAGCGCCGGATACAGGACGCGAAGACAGGCGATCTCTCGTTCCTCTCGCGATTTTCCCTCGTAGGCGCGATGTGTTGCCGTATAGCGCTCCATGAGCTCCAGTTGATCCATCGGCGACATTTCCGGAGGTATTTTGATGGAAACAGCGACATTTTGCGGAGTTTCAACGCTGAACTTCGGCATCAGTGCGCACTCCTTTCCGCATCGCGCCAGTTCGTTCGGAAACCGTTCATCAAATCGGTAAACCGTTTCGCCGTAAGATGCGGTCTCGTAATGGCGCTTCCTACGACCACGGCGTGCGCGCCTAGATAGAGGCACTTGATCGCGTCTTCAGGCGTGTAGACATGTCCCTCCATAATCATGTACGTGTCATCGCCGAAATCTCGACACATGCGGGCGAACTCGCGTGCGTTAAAGTGCTCGATATCCCACGTCTCTTGGGTATAACCGTAAAGAGTGGGCGCCACCATGTCGGCACCCAGTTCGATCGCGCGCGCCGCCTCTTCGTAATTTGAAATGTCCGCGAAAAAAATGGCATCCGGAAACGCCTTGATTGCCTTGGGCAATAGTTCCCAAGCGGGACGTCCCTCCGCCGTAAGCTGATCGGTGCAGTCAAGTGCGATGATTTCCGCTCCAGCCTCGTAGACTTCGCGTACGGCGTCAAACGTGGGCGTAATAAAGACGTTGGATCCCTCATGCCACTGTTTGTAAAGACCGATCACGGGAAGATCGACGGCAGCCTTGATGTCGCGAATCTGGCTTGGCGAGTTCGCACGGATGCCTACCGCGCCGCCCCACGCCGCAGCCTCCGCCATCTTGACATGCATATCCGGCGTGCTGATCGGATCGTCGTCCTGTACTTGACAGGACACAATGAGACCGTTTTTTAGCGATTCGATTAACGCTCTCTTTCGCGGATCATTCGTTTTCATACAGTTGCTCCTGCTAATTTGTTCATAATATGAGTGTAGTACTTTGTGTTTGCAAAGTCAATCATTTATTTGCAAAAACGCGCAAATATTAAACGCGGTGTTGTGATTGTCCTACACCACTGTGAAAGTGTTTTAGTGCGTTATGCTTAAGAAAGCGTCACAAATCAGATGTCATGTCTTTTCTTCAACGAACACGACGTTTGACGGGAATTCTTCTTCCGGCGGCGGTCCGTCAAGATAAACAGTTGTAAATGAATCTAAGCCTGCAATTCTACAAAGACCTACTTTAGACAGTTTGGAGCGATCGGCAAGAAGATATGCATCGGTGGCATTTTGAAGCGCGATCTGTTTGATGGCGGTCACGTCCATATCGGTTGCATAAACGGTGTTATTGTGGATATCAAGCCCCATACAGCCGATGAAAGCATGATGCAAACCGAATTTTTTCAGTGCACACTCCGCGAGGGATCCGACAATCATTTGATCGGCGGGCATGTATCGACCGCCCACGACGAAAACTTCCGCTCGCGCATTCGGTTTCATTTGACGCAAAACCATCGTATTGCATGTTACGATACGAATCGGCATGGCGAGCAGTATCGGCGCCAACGGTGCGATACTCGTACCCATATCCAGGAAAACACATTCACCGGGTTGTACAACCTCCGCAGCGGCACGGGCGACCATTTGTTTGGCTTCCGTATTCACCGTGTGCTTTGACTGCATCGACAGTTCTACCTGATAGTTATTCTCGAGATCTTCCTCCGAGCGAATGGCGCCGCCTTGTACGCGTCGAAGAGATCCTTGATTTTCAAGTTTTATGAAATCACGGCGAACGGTCGCTTCCGACACGTCAAGTTCGCGGGCGATGCTCTTGTAATCGATAATGCCCAACTCGTTCAGTCTTTTGATGATGTAGAGTCGTCTCGCGGATGCAATCATGTTTATTTTCCTCAATATTTCTATATATCGCCTAGATAAGCCGCGCCAATCGTGCCCGCCGCATTGCCCAATGCGGCTTTCTCGATGGGCGGCGCCCCGATGATGTCGTGGGCAAAGACGAATTGTTCGACTTTCTTGCGAACCGGCTCCAAAAGCGTGTCGCCCGCTCCCGACAACCCGCCGCCTAATAGCACAATTTCCGGACGGAATATATTGATGAAGCCACCGATTCCTGCTGCAAGATAGGTGCAGTATTGATCGACGACTCGCATGGCGACAGCGTCGCCTTTACGTGCACAATCGAAAGCCGTGCGACCTGAGACGCCGCCATGTGCCGCGGCGTGCGCGTGCATCCGCGATTCGGGGTTTTTCGACATGGCTTCTTCCGTCTGACGGATCAGCGCCGTCACGGACGCGTAGGCTTCAAGGCATCCATCGATGCCACACGTACACGATTCTCCTTCTGCGACAAGAGGTGTGTGACCGAGTTCTGCGCCCATACCGTCACCTCCGCTGAAAAGACGTCCGTTAATGATTAAGCCGCCGCCTACACCTGTGCCCAACGTCAGCATCAATACATGGCGATAACCTTTCGCCGCGCCGGCGAGCATCTCTCCGACGACGGCGCAGTTGGCGTCGTTTTCGATAAAGACCGGCACGGGGATATGTTTCTCAAGTTCTTGCTTCAGCGGCATGTTCCGCCAATTTGTATTATTTGAAAAAACGAGAAGTCCCGTGTAGGGATTGATACAGCTGGGCGAACCGACGCCGACCGAAGGGAAGTCTTCCAAGCGTAGTCCTGCTTTCTCTGCCGCTATGCGCGCCGTTTCCGCCATATCGGCAACGACAAGCTCGAATCCTTCCACTGTCGGCTGCTGATGGCTGCAAATGACTTGATACGTTTCATCCACGATACCGGCCTTGATGGCGGTGCCGCCTAGATCAATTCCGATCCGATACTGCATGTTGTCACCTCGTTATCAATGATCTTTTATTCTTTGTGCTTCTTCCGAGAAGATGACTTTGACGTTCTTTCCTTTGAACCGCTCTCGACTACACACCGACGCGTTTCAACGTATCGACGATGAAACGTTTGGCTCGGTCGATATCTCCTTCATCCAAGTGCTCGATGATGAGCGGGATGTTGGGATTTTTTTCGGCAAGGCGCTTCACATATAAATCGTAGTTAAGAATGCCCAGTCCGGCGGCAGGCAGCTCAACGGCGCCTGATCCGCGGAATGTGTGTGATGCGTCCGCATCGATATCGGCATGTTTTTCGCCTAAATCCTCAGTCAGATTGATATCTTTGGCGTGGGCGATGACCATGTGGTCGCTTAAGCGGTCGAAGATATGATTTAAAGTACCATCGATATCTTTGATCGTGTTTTCGTCAAAATAGTTCGTCGGGTCGCAAATGAGTCCGAGATGATCGCATCCCACTTCTTTGAACATCCGCTCGACCTGTTCGACCGAACCGATCACGTTATTGACGTAATTTTCGACGATGAATGTCGCGCCCCACTCTTTTGCGTACGCGACCAGATCTCGAATAATCTCAATGGTTTCTTCAAATACTTCGGGGCTTGCATTTTTGTCATGCCATACCCAATCGCTTTCTCGATTGTACGTGCCGGTTTCGCTGGCGACATAAGGACATCCGAGGTCGCGGGCGTAGCGCATCATCATCTTGAGATAATCGATATTCTTCTTGCGGACATCCGGATCGGGATGAATGAAATTTGTGTAAGCGGATACCGCGACGATGGGAAGGTCGGCTTCTCGGAAAGCGTCACGTATTTCATTCGCCTTCTTTTTCGTGAGCGGCTCCTTTGCCGCATCGAAATCCTTAAACGTGACGTCCAGCTGGACACAATTGAAGCCGGACGCTTTGATGCGGCGAATGACCTCCGCCATTGTGTAAGGATAGTACCCGGTAAAAATGCCAATGCTAATCATAATGTCTCCTCTCTATACGTTAAAAACCGAACTCGTCAAAGCGTACCGTTCGTTTCTCTTCAATGGATCGGTAGCATCCTTCCACGCACGCGATGGTCCGAACATTGTCGCGTGCGGAGATCTCTGGCTCATCATCCTGTTCAACGGCTCTGAGAAGGCTCGTCATCGTGCCTTCGAAGGCATCGGGAAACCAGACCGTATCCCAGACTGGGGCGATCCATTGGTGCGGATAATGTTTAGACGTGAATTGCAATGTTGACGGAGCGCGCATAGGGTAATCAGGCCAACCGATCGTGCCTTTGACCATGCCGTCCATTCCCTCGACACGCCATTTTATGTAAATATCCTTTTCGCACGGTTCTTCCGGCCATGCCCACACGTCGTCAAGTGACGTCGCCAATAGATCGCTCGGATACTTGAACGTGAATTGCGTTATGCCGTCTACGTGCGGGAAACGAGTTCTCGGATCAGGGCGGCAAACACAAGTAATCTCTTCGGGATCGCCAAATAGGAAACGAAAGATGTCAACGTGGTGGATGCCCATGCTGAAGATTTCCAGTCGATCATACTCCTCTAAAAAGGGTTGCCAGTGCGGGATCGCACGCATTTCAATCGTGGCGAGCACAGGCTCGCCGAGAATGCCTTCGTCGAGCAAATACTTCAGAGCGCGCATCGACTGATCACAGCGCATATTGGAATTGACGGCAATTTTCTTGTTACTTTCGTCGCCAAGTCTCGCAATCTCTTTTGCATCTTCCAACGTCATCGCAACCGGTTTCTGACAAAGGATGCCCTTGATGTGGTCGCGTTTCACCGCCTCGCGGACGATGTCAAGCTGTTGATCAGGCGGGTAGGCGATATCAAGTATCTCAATCGACTCGTCATCCAATAGCTCTCGCCATGTGTCGTACACATTCGGGATCGCATGACGTTGGGCGACTGTCTCGGCGTGTGACGGCGTGCGCGACGCGATCGCCACCGGTTGAAGCCCCGCATTGCGATATGCGACGAGATGACAGTCCGCCATGATGAAACCGGCGCCGATACAACCGATCCGCCAGTCCTTTCTTTGAGGCGGTTCATATCGAGTCGCCTCAACCAACCGTTGCTCAATAACGTTCATCGGGTAGATTCTCCTTTCAAGAGTCTGTATATACGATGCTTATTTCGCCTCTCGCGCGGCGATTACGGAGGCAAGCTCCGTATTATCGGTGATTTTGGGAAGAACCAATGTGCCTTCCGCCTCTCTTCGGTACGCGTCGTTCATAATCGTCTCGGTTCGTGTGCAGCCGAATCGCGATACGCCGACGGCACGGACAATCAGTGCGTCGTCGAGAGTTCGTACGCCGCCGGCAGCTTTGACACGCATGGAAGAAGGCGTATTGGCGCGCATCAGTTTCAGATCATGGACGGTCGCGCCGCCGGGCGCATAGCCGGTCGACGTCTTCGTAAAATCGGCGCCGACGTCTGTACAAATACGGCATGCCAACAGTTTTTGCTCGTCAGTCAAATAGGCGTTCTCAAAAATAACCTTGACCAAAGCATCGGAAGCGTGTGCCGCGTCCACAACGGCACGCAAATCCTTACGCACATAGTCTAGGTTGTCGGAAAGAAGCCGTCCGATGTTCAAGACGACATCGACTTCCACACAGCCGTCATCAATGGCTTTCTGCGTCTCAAAGACTTTCGTCTCCGTATCGTTGGATCCGTGGGGAAAACCGACTACCGTCGTCAATTTAACGTCACTTCCCTTGAGGATATTCGCGGCGAATTGGACATCCGCCGGGCGAAGACAAACGGATACGCAACGATACGTCATAGCCGTTTCGCATCCTTTTTCGATTGTATCCAATGTAAACGTCGGGTTGAGTAAAGAGACATCAATCATGTCGGCGATTTCTTGCGCAGTTACTTTATTCATTTTGCCTCCTCATCGGAAAATCAATGATTATCAGGATGTTGTCGCCATGTATCTGAGTCGGGTGTGATTATTCTGCTCCCAATTAGGAAAGTACGTACAAATCCCATCCAAACGATCGTTAACGTATCGACCATTGTCCCGGTGATTTTCCTTTCGTTGAAAAGAGTATCAAAACGCCCAAAAGAGACAGCATTTCAAGCGTTTTTTGAGATAATTTATTATATCATGAGTTTCAGGAGTGAACAAATCATTTCAATTATTTTCAGTTCTTTGAAAGACCACAAGAAATAGAGGTCGATAGTCAAGTTTCTTTTGGTAACATAATAAAGGGCTGCACCTTATATTTACATTAATATAAACGCGAGCAACAAAAATAAGCACCGATCGGAAGGGAAGCAAATCACTATGACGGTCTTATCGAATCTCAGACTCTTTGACGGTACGCGTTTTCTTGATGAGACGGCGATCTCTTTTGACAACGGTACGATCACGGCGCTCGGCACTATGACGGACGGCATCGATATGGGCGGACGTCTGCTCTCTCCCGGATTGATCGATCTTCATATGCACGGTCAAATGGGCGAAGATAACATGCGTCCGGGCGGGACGACGCGCATCGCGACCACACAGCCGCAATTCGGCGTCACATCCTTTTGCCCGACCTCCGTCACCGATTCGGACGAGCAAACACGCGTTTTTCTGGAAAATGTACGCCAAGCGATGGAATCAGCGCAGGGCGCGCGCGTCTTGGGCGCATATTTGGAAGGACCTTATCTCGATCATGATTTACGCGGTGTCCACGACGAGCGCTTCCTGAAGGAGCCGTCCGTTTCCGATTACCGCGCGCTCGTTGAAGGTTACGAAGACCTGATTGTTCGCGTTACGCTCGCACCTGAAAAAAATGGCGGTATGGAGTTGGTGCGTTTTCTTGCCGATCAGGGAATTACCGTGTCGATCGGACACTCGGCTGCCACTGCCGACGAAACGGCGGAGGCTGTCAGGCTCGGCGTGAGTACGACGACACACACATTTAACGCCATGCCCGCGCTCCATCACCGACAGCCCGGCGTTCTCGGTGTCGCTCTGACCCATCCCGATCTCAAAGCGGAATTCGTCGCGGATATGGTTCATATACATCCTCTTATCGTGAAACTGATCTACCTTGCCAAGGGTGCGGAAGGTTGTTTCTACTGTACGGATTCCATGGAAGCAGCCGGAATGCGGGACGGCATTTACCGCCTTGGCAATGGGGCGGTCTCCGTGCAAGACGGCATCGCGCGGAAAGGTGAACGGTTGGCGGGAAGCACGCTCACAATGGATCGGGGTCTTCGTCTTCTTGTCGAAGAGGCGGACATTCCCCTGCATGACGCGCTGCGCATGGGAACTCGCAACCCCGCTGACGTCATCGGTCGCCCCGATCTCGGACGCCTTGTTCCCGGTGCCAAAGCTGATTTCGTACTTTGGGATGATGCGCTTCATGTCGAGGCTACGTATATTGAAGGTCGCTGTTTCTATCGTGCCGACTGAACTTTAATTTAAACTGATTGATTAACTGTCTAGAATAGTTGAATCCGGTTTCGTCAGCTCGAGACGGGAGAGAGGGTAAGTGTGGTAGAATACTTTAGCTTTAACGCATACAGGATTTTACCGTAGGAGGACGAATATGACGTCACAGAAGGTTCAAGAAGAGAATAGAACGATCAAGTTCGCGGTCGAAGTACCGGCGGATGAATTTAAAAAATCGCTTCAAGCCGCCCATCGGAAACTGGCTAAGCATTTCCAAGTCCCGGGGTTTCGCAAGGGCAAGGTTCCTTATCCGATCGTGGTCAATCATTATGGCGAGAGCGTTCTCTATGACGACGCGCTTGAAGAAGCGTTGCCGAAAGTTTACGAAGAGCTGCTTGCTCAGCATGAGATAGAGCCATATTCGGATCCGAGATTCAATATCCGTGAAATTGGCGGAAGTGTCGGGTTAAAGCTTGACATCAGCGTCGCCCTTAAACCGGTGATCGAGCTCGGCGAGTATGAGGGACTCGAGGCGTACCGACCCCCCATCGAGATCGACGACGAGGAAATCGATCAAGAGATTGAAACCGCTCGCATGCGCGTGGCGCGCCTCGTGCCGATCAAAGATCGACCGATCCAAGAAGGTGACCACGTCACCATCGATTACACGGGTTTGAAAGACGATGTGCCCTTTGACGGAGGAACGGCGACAGGGCATAAATTGGAGATCGGTTCAGGCTCTTTCATTCCGGGATTTGAGGAAGGATTGGTCGGACGCATGGTGGGCGATACACTCGATCTACCGCTTACGTTTCCCGAAGAATACCACGCGGAAGAACTCGCAGGCGAAGATGTCATCTTTTCCGTTACGATTCATGAAGCGCTTGAACGGGAGATCCCGGAGCTCAATGACGATTTTGTCCATGATGTCAGCGAGAAGAGCGATACGGTCGAAGAGTATCGTGAGGAGATCAGACAACAACTTGAGAATAAGAAAGCAGAGGAAGCAGACCGCGTCTATGACGACGGAATCATCGGCGCTATCGTTAAAAGTTCAAAGGTCGAACTGTCGGATCTTATGGTCGACGATGAAGTCGAAAGCAGGATTGAACAGCAACAGAGACAATTTTCCATGTACGGGATTAATTTCACGGACTTTTTGCGGTACTCCGGACAGACGATTGAGGACTACAAAAACTCGCAGTCGGCAAATGTGCGGCGCATGCTTGAGGGTTCATGGGTCTTGAACGCCGTGCGCGAGCGCGAGCAGGAGCGGATTGAAGTGTCCGACGAAGAGTTTGAAGAGAGCGTCAGGGAGGCAGCGGAAGACGCCGGCATCACTGAAGAACTCTATGAGGGGCAATACCTCAAAACTGATTACGACCGCGATCGATTCCGGCATGAACTGGAGATGAAAAAACTGCTCAGCTGGTTGCGCGAAGTCAGCGTGGCGACCGATGTCGAGCCCGAGCCTGACGAAGAACCGGAAGAAACGGAAGATTTGGCGGACGAAGAGGAAGGCAGCGATCTCGCTTAAGTCCATGCCTTAAGCGTTTCCGCTGAACGATATGTTTTGCTGGAGACCGAAGAGAGAATGGAACACCGTAAAGAAAGAGGATATGACTACTTTTGATATCGGAGGTCACAATAGAATGAATACTTTTGAAAAAAACAATCACGTGGATATGAATCTCGTTCCGATGGTCATCGAGCAGACAAACCGCGGAGAGCGTTCGTACGATATTTTTTCGAGGCTGTTGAAAGAACGCATCGTGATTTTAAGCGATTCCGTCAACAACGTGACGGCGAATCTCATCGTTGCCCAGCTTCTATTTCTTGAGGCGGAGGATCCGAATAAGGATATTCAGTTCTACATCAACAGTCCCGGCGGCGAAGTGTCGGCAGGGCTCATGATTTATGACACGATGCAGTACATCAAGCCGGATGTGCAGACGATTTGCATGGGTATGGCGGCAAGCATGGGCGCTTTTCTCGTGGCGGCAGGAGCGAAAGGCAAGCGATTTGCGCTTCCCAACGCTGATTTGATGATTCATCAGCCGTCGGGCGGCGCCCAAGGACAGGCGACGGACATTACCATTGCCGCCGAGTATATTCTCAAGCTGAAGCAGAGACTCAATCGCATTCTCGCCGAGCACACGGGACAACCGATCGAGGTGATCGAACGCGATACGGATCGCGACACATGGCTTTCGGCGGAGCAGGCAATCGAATACGGCTTGATCGACAAGATTATGAGCAAGCGTGAGTAATACGTGAACGCAGGCGACCATTGCGATTTCTCGGAGGAAAGTTGAATGTCTGATAGAAAAGATAATGACAGGTCCGGTACCTTGTACTGCTCCTTTTGCGGCAAAACAGAGGATCAAGTGGAGCAGCTGATCACGGGTCCCGGTGTCTGCATCTGCAATGAATGTGTCATGCTCTGCGACGCGATGCTCAATGAAACTCCGATGTTCCGCCATTCGAATCCGAAAGGCGATCGGTCGGAGGAGATGAACTTGTTGACACCGCAGCAGATCAAGGAAAAACTCGATGAGTACGTGATTGGTCAGGACGACGCGAAGAAAACGCTCGCCGTCTCCGTCTATAACCATTATAAGCGCGTCTACGCCGACTACATCGAAGATGAAGATGACGGTGTGGATTTGGCGAAGAGCAACATTATGTTTTTGGGACCGACAGGTTCAGGCAAAACACTTTTGGCGCAGACGCTCGCGCGGATCTTGCACGTTCCTTTCGCCATTGCCGATGCGACGGCTCTCACGGAAGCCGGATATGTCGGTGAGGATGTCGAGAATATTCTCCTGCGTCTCATACAGAATGCTGATTATGACATTGCTCTCGCCGAACAGGGCATCATCTATATCGATGAAATTGATAAGATCACGCGTCGCTCCGACAATCCGTCGATCACGCGCGATGTCAGCGGAGAAGGTGTCCAACAGGCGTTGCTGAAGATTCTCGAGGGAACGGTGGCGAACGTGCCTCCACAGGGCGGACGTAAGCATCCGCATCAGGAATTTATTCAGATCGATACGACGAATATTCTGTTCATTTTAGGCGGAGCTTTTGACGGTATCGATAAGATCGTACGCGATCGAATAGGTCAAAAATCGATCGGTTTCGGCGCGGAGATCGAAGGCACAAACAAGATGGAAAACAAAGAGCTTTTCTCGCATTTGTTGCCGGAAGATTTACTGAAGTTCGGACTGATTCCCGAATTTATCGGTCGCGTTCCCGTAGTCGTTGCGCTGGAAGACCTCGACCAACAGGCGCTTGTGCGTATCTTGCAGGAGCCGAAAAATGCGTTGCTGAAACAGTACAAAAAACTGATGCGTTTCGATGATGTGGAACTCATTTTTCATGACGACGCCGTTCAGGAAATCGCCAAGGAGGCGATCGCGCTGAAGACAGGCGCGAGGGGATTGAGAACCATTCTCGAGCGCTTAATGCTCGATATCATGTATGATGTTCCCTCTTGTGGCGATGTCCAACAAGTGATCGTAACGAAGGCGAGTGTGAAAGGTGAAGAGCGACCGATTCTTGTGCATCGCGTCGAGCAGGCGGAAAAACGCGAGGTCAGCAATGCATAAAGCGATATATAACGCCCGCTTTGACTGTTATTGACGAAAAAAGCCGGAGAATCACCGGCTTTTTCCTTCGTCGCGGAACATACGATGTTGTCGTTATCAGTCTATGACAGAGGGCAACAATCGTGGGAGCAGAAAACGAAGGAAATATGGTCGTGGCGGCACTTGGGGATGAATGGTGTGTAGGTGGCAAAGAGCACAGGATGACCGTTTTGGGTGATGGACGGCGTGTAGCCGTGAAGCCAGAGTATGAATGTGCCGATCCGCGCATCGCTAGACTGCTTTACGACGTACGTTCGCCCTTTTTGCCGAGATGTCTCGGCCTGACATCTCCCGAGAGAGGAGATGGCGTCGTTTGGAGGGGCGAAAGGAACTCGATATTCTCTGTGCAAGAGTGTCTAGATACTCGCTTTTTAGAGGGGCGCGAACCGCTGCCTTTTCTAGAATGCTATCCATCGCCCGCTGTGCCTTCAATTGTTTTTGAATGGGTTGACGGACAAACGATGCGCGATATCGAAAAAAGTGCATTGTCGTCGACACGATTAGAAAAATGGTTCGACGATATCCTTGACGGTCTGGCGTGGCTCAGCCGATGTGCCGGCAACCCGATTGCCCATCTCGATATTTCGCCGGATAACATCGTCATCGCGCAGTCGGGCGATGCCTTGCTGATTGATTTTTCCGGCGCGCGCGTGCTCGATGGCTGTGCCCGAGCGCCCGAGGCATCACGTATTTACAAGGAAGGTTATGCGGCGCCGGAAATCTTTCTGGGCGATCTTTTGCCTGAAAGTGACTTGTATGCGCTTGCCAAGTCAATCCTTTCCGTTTGGTGCGATGAATCGGCGAAGACATTGACTCATTCCTCAATAAGGGGAGCTTTATGCAAACTTGACCTGCCATTTTCCGAGAGATTGCGATGCTGCCTGTCTGATGATCCGGTGGTGAGGCGCGATGCACTGCGCGATTGTTCGTTGAAACCGGTCACGGAGGAAAGACAGCTTCAATGCATAAAATGTGAACCGGATCAAATGCCGACCCGCGATGATGATCCGTGCCCCTATTCACTTGCTACGTGTCCGTTTCTTGAAGTCGCAGATATCATTTGCGGCGAGTAGTTTGTCGTCAATGCTTCAAGATTCATGCTAAGATAAAGTCAACACTTGAATTGGATTACGACACAAGGAGAAAGACATGGCGAATATTTTGCTTGGTAAAGACGTCGCGGATAAGGCGACCGAGTTGCTGATTGAGCGTGTGGAGAAGCTGAAGGCAAAAGGTATTGAGCCGACTTTGGCGATCGTTCGTGTTGGAGAGAATGAAGACGATCTCTCTTATGAGCGTGGCGCTTTAAAAAGAGCGGAGAGAGTGGGCGTCAAGGTGGATGTTCGTGTTCTGCCGATCGATATTTCTCAAGCCGCTATTGAGAAAGAACTCGAAATGATTAACTATGACGCATCGATTCACGGGTGTCTTCTTTTCCGTCCTCTGCCGAAACATCTCAACGAGAAGAAGGTCTGCGATACTCTTCGTCCCGAGAAAGACATCGACGGCATCACGTCGGCCTCGATGGCGGGCATCTTTATGGGAGTCGACACCGGTTTTGCGCCTTGCACGGCGGAGGCGGCGATGGCGGTATTGAAGCATAATGACATTCCGATTAAAGGAGCGCGAGCCATCGTGATCGGGCGCAGTCTTGTGATCGGGAAACCCGTCGCGATGATGCTCCTCAAGGAGAACGCAACAGTGACCACATGCCATACGCGCACCGTGGACTTGCCCGGCGTGACGCGAGAAGGCGACATCATCATTGCCTGTGCGGGTGTGGCGGAGATGGTGACGGCTGAGCACGTGAAGCCGGGTCAGACCATCATCGATGTCGGGATCAATTTCACGGATGACGGGCGCCTCGTCGGCGATGTCGCATTCGATGAGGTGGAACCCATCGTGGAAAACATTACGCCGGTACCGCGCGGAGTCGGGTCTGTGACGACGACGATCCTGATGCAGCACGTTGTCGAGGCTGCTGAAAGGGCTTCCACGGCGTAGTTCGGAGTTATGTTGACGCAGAGGTTGTTCTTTCAGTATAATTTTAACGTTATGCCTACATACAAACGGATCATTGTCCATTAAATAATAAATTAACCTAGTTTAGGGGGAATATATGAAGCGCACCTATCAACCGAAGCGCAAGCAACGCTCGCGTGAACACGGTTTCAGAAAAAGAATGCGAACAAAAGCCGGACGCAACATATTGAAAAGACGCAGGCTTAAGGGTCGCAGCAGAATCTCGCTGTAATTGATGTTATCGAAGACGGCGAGCGCTGATCGTTTAAAGCACAACCGTGATTTTTCCCGTGTTTATCGATATGGAAAATGTTACAGAGGTCGTTGGCTCAGTCTTCATGTCAATAAGAGGCGTGGGGCTCAGTCGATTGCGAATCCGCGTGTCGGATTTGCAGTGAGTCGCTCCGTTCGCGGGGCCGTTCAACGGAACAGAGTCAAGCGATTGCTGCGTGAATCTTTTCGCCTTAGACATGTCGACTTGATACCGGGTTTTGATCTTATTGTGACGAATCGTTGGAAACACGCGGTGGAACCGGCATTGAGCGCTTTAATCGAAGAGATGGATCGACTCCTGATTGAATCGGGCGTCGGCAGACCGCCGGTGTGACTCGCTGAGTCCGGAGGTTGCTGATCGATGCGAAATAGCGTACACAATCACAGAACAGATGACTCCGGCGCGGATGTGTCGGTGTTGACACGCGATCAAATGCGAAAGCCGTCTGTTGTGGCTTCCTGCTTGCTGTATCTGATCAGTTTTTATCAACGTTTTATATCTGTGGGAATCCCGGGATGCTGTCGGTTCGATCCCACCTGCTCCGTCTATGCCGCTGAGGCAATTCGTCGACATGGGGCGCTTAAAGGTGGGGGTCTTGCGATATGGCGAATCCTGCGATGCAATCCATTTTGCCGGGGAGGATACGATCCCGTTCCCGACAAAAAATCAAATGACCATTCCGCGCAAAGAACGTCTGACAGGTTTGACGGTAGAGGGCGGAAGGCAAGAAAAGAGGCGACATGACATCATTTATTTCGGTTCAACTCGGTTTGTTGGATCCGCTATACTCGCTGTTCGGGTGGGTTCTGGGTGCACTTTATTCGTGGTTGAACAATTACGGACTCGTTATTATCCTTTTCACCGTGATCATTCGCGCACTCCTGTTGCCGCTCGGTCTCAGAAGTCAGCGGGGTACGCTGCGTCAACAGACGCTGCAATCCGAGATCAACGAGATCAAGCGCCGTTATCCTGACAATGCGCAGAAAGTTCAGGAGCTCACGCAGAAACTTTACAAGGAAAACGGCATTTCGATGACATCGGGGTGCTTGCCCTCGATTCTCCAGTTGGCGATTATTTGGCCGATTATTTACATTTTCCGTGCGCCTCTACGTTTCATTACGAATGTCCCCTTCTATAACGTGACAAAGATAGGCGAAGTGCTGGAGGCACAGGGATTGATGACAGCGGCTCAAGTCAAGAATCTCGCCGTCATGGATATTCCGATTCTGAACGGGCTGCGTGATTCCGGTTCTGCGCTCCAGCAATCTGTTCAGGAGGGGTGGATTCAGCTGCCGCAGGTGATCAATACGAATTTTCTCGGCATCGATCTCGGGATGACGCCATCTTTCAAGCCGTGGGAATGGTTCGGTGCCGACTGGCGCGTCCAACTGCCGCTCGTTTTGCTGATCTTGATTACGATGTTTACGTACTGGTTGCAGATGCGCGTCATGCGGATGAGTACGGCTCGCCCCGAGAAAACAAAAGAAGAGAAAGCGCGTGAAAAGGCGAACCCTGCCAAGCGCGGTCAGAATCCCGACCAAGCTGCCGGCATGATGAAGACAATGAATATTTTCATGCCGATCGTTATGCTGTTTACCATGTTCAGCATGCCTTCAGCGATGTGCCTGTACTGGCTTTTCCAGAACATCATGTATTTGATTCAATCGTTACTCGGTTACAAGTTTTATGTGACGCCCCTGCGTCTCGCATATGCGGAAGAGCAGGCAACATTCGATCGCTCGCGGAGAAAAGATTCGTCTTCTTCGGATGAAGATGAAGAAGAGGGCGGCTTTTTCAAAAAACTTGTATCCAAATTAAAGGATCGCGACAATCAGGGGTGATTCTTTTAAAGATGCGCGTCGGCGACGCGAAGTTAATAGATGAATATGACGTAAAACATCGAGACGCACGATCCAATGGAGTTTAGAAGGCGTGTCGGTGTTGCGAAAAGCTTTACGATGTGCGTGAGGAGGATACCCGAATGGAACGCACCATTGAAACAACAGGCAAGACAGTCGATCAAGCTGTCAAGCAGGCATTGGAAGAATTATCCGTCAGCGAAGACATGGTGCTGATCGAGGTGCTGGATGAGGGGGAAACAGGCGGTTTGCTCGGTTTCGGGCGCCGTCCGGCATGTGTACGCGTGACGATTCTCGATGACGATACGTTTGAAGAAGATGATGACGAGGAAGACGACTACGAACGCGTCGATCTTGATGATGAGGATTTCGATATGGAGTCGTCCGATGAGAACGGATGGCGTGTGCCTGAAGATCAGCGCGGACTTGTCCCCGCCGAAAATGCCGCACTCGATTACGTGCAGGATGTATTGTCCGGAATCGGCATTCATGGGCGCATAGAATCGTACCTCGGAGGAGACAACACGCTTCATATCGACATTATCAGCGACGATGGCGGAGTTGCGATTGGTCGTCATGGTGAGACGTTAGATGCGATTCAGTATCTGACAAACATCGTTGCGAATCGGTGGATTGATGAGCATTTACGAGTTGTCGTCGATGTCGGTGATTATCGTCGCCGCCGCGAACAGCGGTTGCAACAGACAGCCAGAAAGATCGCTGACCGCGTTCTTGACAGGGGGCGAGCATCGAAGATGAAACCGATGTCACCGGCAGAGAGGCGCATTGTCCATATAACACTTCGTGATACGGACGGCATTACGACGTACAGCGAAGGTACCGATCCGCGCCGCTATGTCGTCATCGCACCGACGGCAGGTTTGGAGATTATCGACTGACACCATGATTGATATGGACTTGGATACGATCGCGGCATTTTCGACACCGCCGGGCGAAAGCGGCCTGGCGGTTCTTCGCATTTCAGGCCCTCTTGCGGCATCGATATGTGATCGTCTGTTTGTGGCCTCATCTTCGCGATTCAAAAAGCCTTCCGCCATGGAAGGTTATACGCTCGCGCATGGCTACTGGGGTTCAATCGACGAGGTGGTGCTCGCTTGTTTTCGAGCGCCTTATTCGTACACAGGTGAAGACGTCTACGAAATTTCTTGCCATGGCGGGCAGGCAATTCGCCAAGCTGTTCTCGACAGCGTGCTCGCCGCCGGCGCCCGCGCGGCCGGACCCGGCGAGTTTAGCCGACGAGCGTTTTTCAATGGGAAAATGGACCTCACAGCCGCGGAAGCCGTGATGGATATGATCGGCGCTCAAGCCGAGAAACAGGCGCAAGTGGCGTACCGGCAACTGACGGGCGGCGTTTCGCGCGTCATACACGAAAGGACCGATCATCTCTACGGAGCGCTCGCCCGGCTTGAAATGTTATTGGATTGGGATGAGGAGGAGGAACGCCCGGAGGATCGTGAACTGCTCGTGCATGAATTGGAGCACTCGGAGCACGAGTTACGCCTCTTGGCAGACAGTTTCGCCGGCGGACGCATCATACGTGAAGGACTCGCCGTCGTGATCGCGGGCAGTCCCAATGTCGGCAAATCATCAATCCTCAACGCTCTTTCAGGACGTGACCGTGCGATTGTCAGCAATATCCCCGGCACGACGCGCGATACGGTCGAGATCGATCTCACGCTGAACGGATACCTAGTTCATTTGACCGACACGGCAGGACTTGCAATTGACAGTCAGGATCCCATTGAGCGCGAGGGGATCATGCGCGCGGAAAATGCATTGCGCGCGGCTGATCTCGTTTTATGGGTCTTGTCACCGCCATTGCCCCCCGAGGACGAGCGCCTGCAGGAGGAAACTCGGATTGAGAGATGTCTCGAGGAGGGGAAGGAGCTTCTCCTCATATTGGGCAAGGACGACCTGCGTCCGACGCTTCCTGCTGAAGAAGATCCTGCGTATTACGCTGCGGAACGTTTCCCGGATTTGCCTACGCTGACATGGTCGGACCGCTCCGAAGACGATTTGCATCGCCTTAAGGAGATACTGGTGCGTTTCATTGAAGGCGGGATTCTCAGTTTTACGGAGGAAACTCTCTCCGTTACCAGTCACGAACAGGTGAAATCGCACGGTGAAGGACATAGTCACGGTATGCTGACGCATGCGCGCCATAAGGTCGCCGTCGACCGCGCCGTTGAGCTTGTCGGTCGCGCGAGAGCCGACCTTCAGGCGGGTCTTTCATTCGATCTGGTCGCCATCTCGTTGAAAGAAGCGCTGACGGAGCTCTCGACCATTACGGGTGAAGACGTCTCCGAGACGTTGATCGAGAAGATTTTCAGCCGGTTCTGTATCGGTAAATAGCGATGTTGTCTCTCGCTGAAGCACGCAATAAAGAAAATGCCTTTGTCGCCGGAGAGGCCGATATCATTGTCGTCGGCGCCGGTCACGCCGGTTGTGAGGCGGCGCTTGCGGCGGCACGTCTCGGGCGCCGCGTTCTGCTGTTTACGATGACGCTCGACAGCCTCGCAAATTTGCCGTGCAATCCCAACATCGGCGGCACGGCAAAAGGACAAATGGTCAGGGAGATCGACGCCCTCGGAGGCGAGATGGGGCGATTGGCGGATCGGCATATGATCCAGTATCGTATGCTGAACGCTACGAAAGGTCCTGCCGTCATGTCGCCTCGCGCGCAGATGGATCGCACGGGCTACCAACGCGGGATGAAAGAAGTGCTCGAATCGGAACCGCTTCTCTCATTGATTCAGCAGGAGATCACGGGGCTTCTTGTCGCGGGCGTAAAGGGTAAAAGAAAAATGGAGGGCGTTGTTGCGGCGACCGGTTCGCTTTACGTGGCGAGCGAAGTGATTCTCTGTCCCGGTACTTTTCTCGATGCGCGCGTTATTATCGGCGATTCGGTACGCAGTTCCGGTCCCGACCAGCTTGCTCCTGCTTGCGGTTTAGGCGACGCTTTGACGGCGCTCGGGTTGCCGACTCGACGTTTCAAGACAGGGACGCCCGGAAGATTTCACAGGCGCAGTGTCGATCTTGATCAGATGGAGCTTCAAGCAGCCGACCGTGATGCGAGACCTTTTTCTTTTGAGCATGAGGACGACCCGTCATGGCGCCCCGCGGCGGAACTCGCCTGCTATATCACGTGGACAACGGATGCGACGAAACAACTTCTCTCCGACAACATGGACCGATCACCTCTTTATTCCGGAGTGATCGAGGGGGTCGGACCTCGGTACTGTCCATCCATTGAAGATAAAATCGTTAAATTCCCCAGTCATTCACGTCATCACGTATTTCTCGAACCGACAGGTTTGGATACACAAGAGATGTACGCTTCCGGTCTCTCGACGTCCATGCCGGAGGAGATTCAGCGCGCGATGCTCAAGACAGTCCCGGGGATGGAAAATGCCGAAATGATGCGTCCCGCTTACGCCATCGAATATCTCTGTGTCGATCCGACCGTTTTGGAATTATCTCTTGAAGTGAAAGGGATTGAGGGACTGTTTCTCGCAGGTCAAATCAATGGATCGTCGGGATACGAGGAGGCGGCGGCACAAGGGCTTATAGCAGGCATAAACGCCGTCCGGAAGCAACGAGGAGAGGAGCCTCTCATCATTGACCGTTCGGAAGGTTATATCGGCGTTCTGATCGATGACCTTGTGACAAAGGGCACGAACGAGCCGTATCGTCTGATGACCTCTCGTGCGGAATATCGCTTGCTTTTACGCCAAGATAATGCGGATGCCAGGTTGTCGCCGATCGGATACGAGGTCGGTCTGCTCTCAGAAGAGCGTTGGCAGCGCTTTCTTGAAAAACAGCGGATGATCGATGGCGAGAAGGAGCGCTTGAGCGAGGTGCGTGTCCGCAAGTCCAAGCTGTCGGATCGCATTTTGCAGGACGCAGGGAGCACACCTCTCAAGTCGACGACTCGACTGTACGATCTCCTCAAGAGACCTGAGCTCAATTACGAGATGTTGGCGCCGCTCGATCCAGAGCGTCAGGAGTTGCCGCCGTCGGTGCAGGAATCGGTCGAGATACAGATTCGGTACGAGGGTTATCTCAGGATGGAGCGAGATCGTGTGGAGAGGTTTAAGAAGCTGGAGCATAAGCGCCTCCCGAGCGAGATCGATTACGAACGCATCAGAGGTCTTCGCCTTGAAGCGCGACAGAAACTCAGTGAGCGCCGACCTCAATCGATCGGTCAGGCGAGCCGCATCTCGGGTGTCTCTCCTGCCGATATCCAGGTGTTGCTCGTCTATATGGAGCAGTGGAACGGTTAGGGGCGGTCGTGGACGAGCGTATCATCGTCAAAGCGCTTGAGCTTGCGAGTATCGACGCATCGCCGGAAGTCGTTCGGCAAACGACGCTTTTCGTCGATCATTTGAAGAAAGTCAATGAGACGGTCAACTTGACGGCGATCACGGATGACGAATCGATCGGGACGCGTCATCTTCAAGATAGCTGGATGCTTTGCCCCTATATTCCAAAGGGCTCGACGCTGATTGACGTCGGTTCCGGTGCGGGGTTTCCAGGTCTTGCGCTCAAGATCGTTCGTTCCGACCTCGATGTCACTTTGCTCGACTCCGTTCGTAAGAAAACGGATTTCCTTGAGAGCGCGGTTGAACTTCTCGACATCGATCATGCTTGCACGATTCATGGCCGTGCGGAAGAGCTCGGCAGAGATCATCTGTACCGTGATCAATTCGACGTCGCCGTCGCGCGAGCCGTCACGGCATTGCCGACTCTTCTCGAACTGTCGCTCCCGCTCGTTAGACCGGGCGGTCTATTCATCGCCATGAAAGGTCGAGACGATGAAACGGCTGAATCGTAACGAGCTCTCAAAGAGTTGAAGGCGAGGACTGAAAAAGTTGTCCGTTACGAGCTTCCCGACACCGATCATGCGCGTTCACTCGTCATCATAAAAAAACTTTTTCCCACGCCTTCGCGGTATCCGCGGCGAATGGCAACCATCAAGAAAAATCCTCTTTGATTGATTTTTAAAAAACGTGCCGATGCACGGCTAATAGCGCTTTTAAGAGGCTGATATTGAGCATTTTTGCGCTCTTTTTTACAGGCGTTTTGCCGCCGTCTGTGGTAAAATATAAATGATATAAAAGCTCGGAAATGTTCTCTTTTTTACACTATTTTTCCATGAAGAAAAGGGAGGAATTTATGGCATCGGAGCCAAACAATAAAAACGATTATCAGCAACGCGAAGAAGCTGTCGACGCGGCATTTCAGAACCCTGATAACGTTGTCATACCGGTCGATCTCGACCAGGAAATGAAAAAGTCCTTTATCGATTACGCCATGAGCGTTATCTCGGATCGTGCGCTACCCGACGTGCGCGACGGACTTAAACCCGTACACCGTAGAATCCTTTACTCCATGTATACGCAAGGGTTTACCGCGGACAAACCACATCGCAAAAGCGCGACGACGATCGGTGACGTGCTCGGGCGTTTTCATCCGCATGGCGACCAGAGCGTCTACGATGCGCTCGTTCGATTGGCGCAAGATTTCTCGATGCGTTACCCGTTCGTTGACGGTCATGGCAACTTCGGATCGAGAGACGGTGACCCGCCTGCCGCTTATCGTTATACGGAAGCGCGCCTGACACGTCTCGCAGGCGAGATGATGTCCGACTTGAACAAGGATACGGTCGATTTTAAGCCTAACTATGACGATCGCTTTGAGGAGCCGACCGTCTTGCCTGCGGGATTTCCCAACCTGCTTGTTTCAGGTTCTACGGGTATCGCTGTCGGAATGGTGACGAACATTCCGCCGCACAATCTGCGCGAAGTGATCGCGGGCACGATTTTTCTGATCGACAACCCAGATGCGACGATCGATGACCTGATGGAGTTCATTCCTGCACCCGACTTCCCGACGGGCGCTCAAATCATGGGCGTCTCGGGAACTCGTGCGGCTTACAGACGCGGGCGCGGGCGTATCGTCGTGCGCGGTCACGCGGAGATTGAGGAAATCACTAACAACCGTTATCGCATTATCATCAAGTCGCTTCCCTATATGGTCAATAAAGCGCGCCTGATCGAAAGGATCGCCGAGTTGGTCAAGGATAAGCGTATCGAGGGCATATCCGACGTGCGCGACGAATCGGATCGCCACGACGATATTCGTATCGTCGTAGAGCTGCGGCGCGACGCGACACCGATGGTCGTATTGAATCAGTTGTACAGGCATACGCAATTGCAGGATACGTTCGGCGCGACCATGCTCGCGCTTGTGTCCGAGGACGGCAAGTACGTTCCGGTGCTTCTCAGCCTGAAAGATATGCTCGAGCATTTTATCAAGCATCAGGCGGAGGTCATCACACGCCGCATCAGTTTTGATTTGGCGCGCGCGGAAGCGAGGCTCCATCTCGTTGAAGGATTGCAACTCGCGATTGATCACATCGATGAGGTCATCACGATCATCCGTCAGTCTGCCGACGAGGAGACGGCGAAAACTCGTCTCTGTGAGCGTTTCGGATTGTCCGAGAAGCAATCGCAACACGTCGTCGACATGCGACTCGGGCGTCTGTCGGGTCTTGAACGCGAGAAACTGTTGGCGGAGAACGTTGATTTAACGGATAAGATCAAAGGGTTCAAGTTGATCCTCGGCGATGAATCGCTCCTTCATGTAGAGATGAAAAAAGAGCTGCAGGCGATCGCGGATAAGTATGGCGATGACAGGCGAACAGAAATACTGCCTGCCGGAGAATACGAGATCGATGACGAGGAATTGATCGAAGAGGAACAAGTCGTTATTGCCATGTCGAAAGCCGGCTACATCAAGCGGATGCCTGTCGATGTGTACAGCGCTCAGCACCGAGGCGGACGTGGAATCACGGCAATGCAGACGCGAGAGGATGACTACGTCGATACGATCATCATCACATCGACGCACCAAACGCTGTTATTCTTTACCGATTTCGGGAAAGTCTACGAGCTAAAGGGCTATCAAGTGCCCGAGTTCAGTCGGACGGCGCGAGGCATTGCGATTGTCAACCTGCTGCATCTTGACCCGGAAGAAAAAGTCCGCACGTTAATTCGTATTGACTCATACGACCAGGGCGGTAATCTCGTCATGGCGACGGCGGGCGGTTTCGTAAAGAAGACGTTGCTTTCCGACTACAGGAATATTCACAAAGGCGGTTTGATCGCGATTAAGATGCGCGAAGGCGATAAACTCGTCAATGTACGCCTATCGGACGATGCGGACGACATCCTGCTCGTCACGCGCAAGGGGTTGTCGATCCGTTTCAATGAATCGAGCGTCCGCGCTACTGCGAGAAACACGATGGGTGTTAACGGCATCAAATTGAGCGAAGACGATCAGGTAATCGGCATGATCACGACGGACGGCGACGGAACGCTCCTCGTCGTCACTGAAAACGGATTCGGCAAGCGTACTTCTCTCTCGGAATACCGCGTTCAGAATCGCCACGGCGTGGGGCTTATCACGTATAGGACGACAAGACGCACCGGGCAACTGATCGGTGTCGCCGAGGTGACAGACGAAGACGATGTTCTTCTTATCAACGATCACGGTATCATCATCCGTTTCCGTGCGAGGGAGATTCCCATTATGGGGCGCATCACGTCAGGCGTCACGCTGATGAGAGTCCGTGAAGGGCTAGTCGTCGATATGTCTGTCGTATCGCCCGATGAAGAATGCGAACATGAAACCGTCAACGGCGCCGTGCCGGACGACCTTGACGACGAAGTATATGTCGATGATTTGGAAGAGAGTACTGACGAAGAGGAGCTTTCCTAAGAGGACGCTCCTGAAACTGAAATTGTGTTTTTCGACCAACTCTCGTGGAGCTTTCCTGAGAGGACGCTTCTGAAATTAAGATTGTGTTTTTCGACCAACTCTCGTGGAGCTTTCCTGAGAGGACGCTCCTGAAACTGAGATTGTGTTTTTCGACCAACTCTCGTGGGGCTCTCCTGAGAGGACGCTCCTGAAACTGATTCGTGAAGAAGTTAACGTGCAAGCGCGCCAAGCGACAAAAACGCTTGTCAGTTTAGGACCATACGACTAAGATAAATGCAGATAAAAACAACAGAAACGGGGGAGAGATCATCCATGTGGATAGACACTCAACTACTTGAACAAGAACAACGAGAAGCAGAGGAATCGGGATCGGTTAAACAGCTCCATCGCTCTGAAGTGCCTGTCGAACAGACGTGGGACATGACGACTGTTTTTCCATCCGTCGAAGCATGGGAGGAAGCTTTCGCGGAACTCCTACCGAAACGTGGGTTGTTGACAGAGTACAGAGGGCGGCTGACCGAGTCGGCGGAGGCGCTATATGAGGCAGTTCGCACGCGCCAAGAGTTCATGATTGAACTCATGAAAATCGGTGCGTACGCTTTCCATCGTGCAGATGAAGACACATCTGATACCACCTTTCTCGCGATGAAGGGGCGCCTCGGTGCGGTGATCGCGTCCGCTATGGGCGACGATGCTTGGTTCGAGCCGGAGGTGATCGAGATTCCGCCGGAAACGCTGGAGCATTTCATCGAGGAAAAGCCTGAACTTGCCGAGTACCGACATGCCTTCGAGATGATTCTCCGAGAGAAGAAATACAAGCTTTCGCAGGCAGAAGAAATCCTCCTAGCCAAAGCGTCTCAGATCTTAGGAGCGCCCGATGAGATTTTCGGCATTTTATCGAATGCCGACATGACATTCGATCCCATCGTCAACGAAAAAGGCGAGACGGTTCCGATGTCTCATTCGCATCTCGGCGTGTATCTTGAGAGCCGTGATCCGCGCGTGCGCCGTGACGCTTTCAAGAGCATGTACAAAACATTCGGTCAGTTCAGGAACACATGCGCGACGACACTGCAGAATGCGATCCGCGTCGATACGTTTAACAAGAATGTACGCGGCTTTACGACGGGACGCGAGGCGTCTCTATTCAGAAATGCCGTGCCAGAATCTGTTTACGACAGTTTATTGGAAGCTGTGAACGAGCGCTTGCCGCTATTGCATCGCTATGTCCGCATGCGCAAACGTATTCTCGGCGTCGACGAGCTCCATTCGTACGACATGTACGTCTCGCTCGTCAAAGAAATCGACTTGCATTTTACATTCGATGAAGCTAAGGAAATCCTCTACAAGGCGCTCGCACCTCTCGGAGAAGAATATATCGGATTGCTGAAACGCGCGTTTGAAGAACGCTGGATCGATTGGGCGGTGAACACAGGCAAGCGTTCCGGAGCATATTCCGGCGGCACTTATGCTACGAATCCGTTCATTCTGATGAGCTGGCAGGGAACGTTCGATAACCTCTTTACGCTCGCACACGAATTGGGGCACAGCATTCACTCGTACTACACGCGCAACGCGCAGCCGTTCCAGTACGGTCATTACCCGATTTTCCTCGCGGAGATCGCCTCCACGTGTAACGAGATCCTGTTGTCGAATTATTTGCTCAAGACAGCGGACAGTGACGAGATGCGCGCCGCCGTGATCAGCCACTACCTCGACGGAGCCAAGGGAACCGTGTTCCGGCAGACACAGTTTGCCGAATTTGAGCACATGATCCATCTTGCCGATGAAGCCGGCGAGGCCCTAACGGCTGATTTTCTGAGCGAGAAATACGGTGAGCTTAACAAGAAGTACTACGGAGAAGCGCTTACATTCGATCCTGACATCGCCAACGAGTGGGCGCGTATTCCGCACTTCTATTACAACTACTACGTTTTCCAGTATGCGACGGGATTCTCCGCCGCGACATCTTTCGCGGATGCGATCCTGACCGAAGGGCAGCCCGCCGTCGAGCGTTATCTCGGGTTCCTCAAGGCGGGATCATCCGACTGGCCTATCGATGTGCTGAAAAAGGCCGGCGTCGACATGACGACACCCGAAACGATCGTAAGAGCTCTCGATGCTTTCGAACGAGGTCTCGACGAGTTGGAAGCGCTGATGGGATAGGGTAGAGCGATGCCTGACATTGTATCAATTATTGGATTTATAATTGTCGTGGCGGCGGTTATAGGTATGGTCGCCGTCCTGCAAAAATTGCAGAAGAAAAAAGAAAAATACTGGAAAAAGAAAAGAAACGAGGAGGAACAGTGGGAGTCTCAGTTTCGCGACTCTTAAAGCGTTATACACGATGGGAGAACGGGCATGAAATACCGTTTTAAAAAACTTTATAGCGGTGAACCGATCGACTATCGCATCCGCGTGATACCCACACGTCCTTTGGGTGCCGGTGTCGGTGTGACGTCGGCACCTGTTCTCATCAAGAGTGTTGAGCAGTTTAGGAGCTTTGTAGATGGCGCCCATTACGGCTGGCAGTGGGATCAGGCACGTCTCGATGATTTATTCAAGAAGTATAATGCTAGTTTTTTTGAGACTCGCGTTCTGGTGGCGGGTGTTGTGAGCGCCAGTTCCGGTTCGACACGGGTAACGGTCTCCGATGTTATCAAGACGGAAACGGGCGTCCGGCTCTTTTTGCGACTTGAATCGCCGGAGATCGGAACGGCCGACATGATGAGCTGGCATTATTTCGTCGAGCTGCTCGCCGAAGATGTGGGCGACGGCGACGTGTCGACCAATCTGCCTGTATCCAAAGGCAGGTCGAGAAGAGGGTTTCCGGACGTGATCATCGCTGATCGTTAAGTGACCTGTTGAAAGCTTAAGCTGATTGCGTTGGGCTGTGCTCGGACAAGCGGTTGGTGTTTACCTCAGAGAATTTCTGACTATTTCTGATTTATTTTGTATCCATATGCACAGGAAGATACGTTTTCGGCGTCAGCTAACAAGCTGTTTTGCGCACTTGCATTTTTGCTCAGGAATGATGTAAAATTCTACTATATGCGGCGGATTGTTTCGTTGCCTATTTGGCGTGGAGGCGTTCCGTCCTTTTCCGATGTTCATTTGATGTATGAGGAGACGATTTAGATTGAGTAATACATCGAGAAAACTGTATCAAATTGATAGTGGATTTAGTACGCATTAAACTCGCATGTTCGGAAGAACTGCGGGTTTTTTCGTGGAGAGGAGTACAAGGATGAAAAAACATATGAGAAAAGCGCTTTCGTTCGTGCTGGTTCTTGGTTTGTTGTTTTCTGCAGTAGCTGTGTCCGCATTCATCGTGCCGTCATCGAACGTGCCGGTTCTGGCGGAGACAGAGAGTAAACGCAGTCTCTTGCCTGCGGATTTCGATACGACAGTCATCAAGAAGCAGTTCAGGGAACAGAAGGCAGCTGAGCTTAGCAAACTTCGCGAGCTATTGGCAGATACGGAGTATATGAGTGAGGTTGTTCGCGTAATGATCGAGCTCAATGCGCCTGCCGCCAAACAGTCAGGGAAGTCCGAGAGTAGCGTCATTGCGTCACAGAAATCGGTGCGTGACGCCGTTCGGAAGATTACCGGAAGCGAAGCGATCAACAGCTACGGTTATCTCGTCAACGGATTCAGCTTCATGGCAAAGCGAAGCGATTTCCAAAAAATACGCGAGATTCCCGGAGTGAAGAACGTCTCGGAAGTTCCCGTGTTTGAGACGACGATGTTCAACGCCCCTGACATGACAAAGGCTTCCCAAGTTTGGGAGGAACTTGGATTCAAAGGCGAGGGCATGCTCATATCGATTATCGATACGGGTATCGACTATAACCATAAGGATATGCGTCTCTCTCCAGAAGGAGAAGCGCAAGCGAAGTTGAGTAAGGATGCTGTCGCGGGACTTATTGCTGAATACGGTCTCGACGGTAAATACTTCAATACGAAGATTCCTTACGGCTACAACTACGCCGACAAGAATCAGGAAGTCGTGGATCAACACTTATCCGGACGTCCTTATGACGCGGATTATGTATCTATGCACGGCATGCACGTCGCCGGTATCGCGGCGGGTAATGCGACGGATGAAGATCTCGATGCCCGCAAGGGCATTCGCGGTGTCGCACCGGAAGCGCAGCTTCTCGCGATGAAGGTTTTCTCGAACCACCAGACGGGCGGCGCTTACGGTGACGACATCCTGATGGCGATTCAGGACTCCGTCAAGCTCGGTGCCGACGTCATCAATATGTCGCTCGGTTCTCCGTCCGGATTCTCGAATGTCAATAATGCGACCGCCCGTGCCATTCAGGCGGCTTCTGAAGCAGGAACGCTCGTCGTCATTTCTGCGGGCAATGAAGGTCTGGCGTATGCGTCTTCCCCGAACAACATGACGACGAACGTACTCGGTCAGATTATCCGCGGTGCTGACAGCGGTGCCGTCGGCGCATCCTCTACCATCGAGGCTGCACTCTCGGTAGCGTCGATCGACAACACGAAGGCTTATGACACCGTGATGTCGTATAAGGTCGATGGAGACCCAGCGGTTTCTTTCCACGTCTTAGAACAGGAAGAGCCATACGATGGGCGCACTTTCTTGGATGGGCAATGGATTGAGCTTGTCGATTGCGGTCTCGGCGACACGGATGAAATACCTGACGAAGTTGCAGGCAAATACGCGCTCGTCAAGCGTGGTGTTTTGTTATTCGAAGATAAGGCGATAAATGTTGCCGATAAGGGCGCTATAGGCATCATCGTGTACAACAACGTTGCCGGTCCCCCTGACTCGCTTATGAGTGGTGTCGAAAACGGTGGTATTTCGTCTGTGTTCACAAGCCTTGAAGCGGGTACTGCCATGGCGGCGGCGCTGGAAGAAGGCGGTGTCGTCACGGTCAATACGGCAATTCTGTACGACATGGTTGATATTTCCGCAGTGCCTCAACCGTCCCGTTTCACTAGCTGGGGTCCGACGCCCGAACTGAACTTCAAACCTGAAGTGGCAGGAGTCGGCGGAATGGTCTACTCAACTTTGAATGGTGATCAATACGGTATGATGTCCGGGACCTCAATGTCGGCGCCTCACGTGGCCGGCGCCTCGGCGCTTATCATGCAGGCGATGAAAGATAACGCCGCGTTGAATGGAATCGAGAAACTTGCTCGCACCCAATATCTGAAGGCTATCCTGAGCAATACGGCGACTGTGTTGATGGACGGCGAAGTAATTCATTCGCCTCGTCGAGTCGGCGCCGGACTCATCAATATCAAAGACGCGGTCGATTCGCTTGTCACGGTGACGCACAATGGCAGCGGTAACATCGAATTGCTTGATTTTACCGGTTCCAAGAAATTTACGCTTGACTTTAAGAACTATGGGGCAGAACCCGTAACCTTCACGTTGAAGGATCCCGTCGTCTATACGGCTCCTCATAAAGGTCCAGACCCCGAAAAGGATGTCGTCGTTCCTACAGCGGACGTTACAACGGCAAACACAACGATTACGGTTCCTGCAAACGGCACCGTGTCGGTTGAGTTCGAGATCGATCCGGGCGATGTCGAGAGTAACTACGTTGAAGGTTATCTGGAGTTCGAAACGGTAGGAGCGCCCGACTTGTCCATTCCTTTCTTCGGATACGTTGGAAGCTGGGGCGATGATCTACCGATCTTCGACTTAGTTGAGGGTATGCCTCCGATCGGTTTCAGCCTTTACAACCTCTTTATTCCTGAGTTGGATCCGTCAGCTCCGAATCTCTACTGTGTTTTCAGTGCGACACAGCTTTATAGGGACGACCCGGGCATTGGCGCACCAACACCTGCGGGCAACTGGTGGGACTGGGTCTTGGGAAAGAAGCCTTTCAATCCCTCGACGGTCGGGTTCAATACGAATCCCGCCGACTCGGAGAAAGACTACATTATTCAGGAACTCACGCCTCATGTCGGGGTTTTCCGTGGCGTTCAAGACGTCGAATGCTTTATCTTGGATAAGGATGGCAATGAACTGAGACAAGTCGGATGGGTTGATTCCATCAGGAAACCGGTGCTGCATCGCCTCTCGCGGTTTAGAGCCACAATAGCGACGCTGTATGATACGCAGTGGGACGGGACACTCTACGACAAATCGAACGGCGAATTCTTCTACGCGGAAGAGGGACAGTATTTTTACGAAGTCCGCGCCCGCATGAATGAGAAATCCGATTGGCAATCGATCTACATGCCGGTCAAGATTGACAATACGATACCGACAGGCTTAACATTGCCTGAATCCGTGACGTATGAGGAGGGTGCGACGGAGGTTAAGATCAACTGCGGACCTGTTGGTGACGGTGCCGGTACAGGAGTCGACCTCTCTAGCTCCGGTGTTCTGTTAGAGAAGCTTAATGATAAACCCAGACAACCTGCTCAAGATATCGAATATGATGGGGAAGGCAACCTGATCATAACGATCAATGTGAATCCCAAACTCTTCACGGGTCTGACCAGTACAATCGCATATATCGTGGTAGCCGACTATGTAGGCAACACAGTGATTGAGACGTTGATGTTGAATGAGGAGGGCTCGGGAGCCGATGCGGCGAAATTTGCCCAGAGCAAAGACGGAAGCGATGCGTGGAGACCTGTTAAGGACGGATTTGTTAAGTACAACAAGCTTGAGAGCGATACGTTGAAGATGCCTAAGGGTCTCGGATACGTTGTGGCTTTGGCAACTGGCGCCGTGGAGCGCGTGACCGTTAATGGTCAAGATGCCGTGGACGGCAAACCGTACCTCTACGCCATTGAAGTTGAGGACGGCGTGCCCGTCGACCTCGAGCTGAAGGGTTTTGATGCGGATAACGTTGAAGTCTCGACCTCGACAGGGAAACTGCTCGTTGACCTGACAGCTCCGACACTCGCGCTCGAGAACGAGCTCAAGTTCAACAGCAAGGGTCGTCCTTATGTTGAAGACACCGATACCGTCAAGGTAAAAGTCTCGGATAACTACGCGGAAGGCAGGAACAGTGTCGTCGGCTTTGACGGCGAGAAACAGTTCGCCCTCACGGTCGGTGAGGACGGTACCGTCTCAATCCCCATCGCCGCCGATGCCGGTTTCGTCGTTCTTGTACCCGTCGACTATGCCGGAAACCGTGGCGAAACCATGAGTTTCTTCGTCCTTCCCGAGGGCAAAGATCCGGAAGAGATCGCGGCGCCGATGGAACCGATCGTTCCGAACGCCGGAGATTTCTGGATTGTTGAACCGGAAAGCCTAAAGGGTCTCTTCTACAACGGATGGGTGTTTCTCTACATGGATGAAGAAGCCGAAACGCACCAGCTCACGCTTGAGGGCAAATCGAAAGATCTTAATTCGCTCACTTTTGACGGTGTTGAAGTGCTTGGAGCTGACGGCGCTTGGGCGGTTACGTTGACGCTCAAAGAGGGTCTCACTTATGTCAACGTCAAGGCAGTTAACGAGGACGATCTCGTCATCTATGACACCAAGATTCGCTTCTTCTGTGACAGTCATGTCCCGAATCTCGTGTTCGAAACAGATCCTGCGAGTGTTGGTGGGTATGATTTCGTATTCCCGGAGGACACACACGACCCTGAAGAAATATCAGGTAGCGAGGCGCCTCTCGTCATTTGGACGACCGAGGAGACGCTCGACGTGAATATCACCGGAACGGCGTCCGACAACACGTTCGGATACAAGCTGACCATCAACGGCGATGTCGTCCTCGATTACTATGACATCACAGAACAGGGACCTGATATTAATGAGCTGCCTTTCGAGTATTTGGTGGAAGGCGCGGTCGACAAAGACTTCATCCGTCTCGAGATCGAAGATCTGTCGGACTTTAACGCGACGAAGACGCTCCTGCAGAAGATCCAGGTGAGGCTTGATACAACCGCTCCGACATTAACCCCTCAATACACGATTCCGGCGGTTGCCGGTCTCCCTGTTGAGTTGTTTGATGATGATACCCTCGACGTTGAAGGCGATGAGGTTGTTCTCTCCGCGGAGGCGGATGACGGGGATGGAATCGGTATTGACGATGCCGTTGGTATTGTGATCACGCTGAATGGTGCACCGTATGACGGTGAGCCGCTCGGACCGGGCACATATCATGCCGAATTCTACGTAAAAGATAAACTCGACCATAAGACAACGGTTGAACTCGATTTTGCGGTCGTAGGCGATCCAGTGATCAATGTCGGTCCGGATGTCGAGATCTATGCGGAAGATGTGGCGACTTTCAAACCCCTGCAGGGAGTAACCGCGACAGACCCGCTCGACGGAGATATCACGGATGATGTGACCTGCGAATGCGATCTGCCTGAAGCCTTTGCTGCCGGTGTCCCCGGAACCTACACCTTTACCTACTCGGTGACGAATGCTTACGGGCGGAAAGTTTCGGTGGAAAGAACGGTTAAGATCCTCGGTAAACCTCAGATCTTCGGCGCGGTCGACACGACCATCACCCAAGGCGATGAGTTTGATCCCATGGCGGGTGTGACGGCTCACGACAACGAGGACGGCGATCTGACTGATGAGATCCAGATCACTGGAGAGGTCGATGTGACGAAGCCCGGAGTTTACAAGCTTACTTACACGGTGGTGGACAGTGATGGCAACGCCGTCATTGTGGTTCGCAAGGTGACAGTTAAGGAAAAGGTCGTTCCTCCCGGGCCGGACGACCCCGATCCGGGCGATCCCGATGATCCCGGACCGGGCGATCCCGATGATCCCGGACCGGACGATCCCGAGATTCCCGGACCGGACGATCCCGATCCCGAAATCCCTGATCCGGGTACGATGAAGGTATATGCGCCTGTTGCTGAAAACAAAGAGAATGATGTTGATGTATCGGGTGATGATAGGATCACATACACCATCGGCAAATCAAAGGGTGCCACCTATAGGGCAGTCGCTGATGACTTAGGTGTCGAGGATCTCCTCTATGTGACAGTGGACGGCAAGAAGATAGTCAAAGACAAAGACTACACCGTTGAAGCGGGAAGTATCCTTGTCACATTGAAGAAAGAGTTCTTGGATAAACTGAAACCGGGTAAGCATACTGTTGGTATCTATACAACCAAGGGCCACAGCATCAAGATCCTTACGATTCTGGCTACTGTAAAACCGACAGGCGAGTCGACAAGCTGGCTGCTGTACGCCGGCGGATCGCTTGTTGTGCTCAGCGCGATGCTCGTGACGGCGTTGTTCATCATAAGGAAACGTCGCGACGAACACAGCGGATAACACATAAAGCCATTAGAAGGCTGAGATGAATTTGAGGGCGTCTTCGAAAAGACGCCCTCTATCTTTTTGTCCAGTTTCTGTCTATCCGTTAGTCATCCCTTGATGTGGTTCGCCCGATTAGATAGTGATTATCCGGTCCTCTTTACAAACACGTAGAAGCGGAACATATTTTGCATTCGATGAGGTATACTGCCTGCCAAAAAGTGCTGTTATAACGCACTTTCAAGATATTTGCCATTTTTATTCATTCCCTGCAAAAACTATCCTAAAAGCAGTTGACAAGTCTTTGAATCCTTGTTATTCTAGCAAAGCGCCTTTCGGGGGAATGGCGCACACGGACCTTGAAAATTGAACAGTGCGAACAAGACGGGACCCTTAGATCGAAGAGATTTAGGGGAGCGGACAGCAAAGTAAATAAGAGCTAAAAGAGCTCTCAAGGATATACATGAGAGTTTGATCCTGGCTCAGGATGAACGCTGGCGGCGTGCTTAACACATGCAAGTCGAACGGAGCTATGACACGGAGTCTTCGGATGAAGTGCTATTGCTTAGTGGCGGACGGGTGAGTAACACGTGAGCAACCTACCTTTTGCAGGGGAATAACTCTGGGAAACCAGAGCTAATACCGCATGTCGTGCACATGGGGCATCCCAGGTGCATGAAAGGAGCAATCCGGCAGAAGATGGGCTCGCGTCCGATTAGGTAGTTGGAGAGGTAATGGCTCCCCAAGCCGACGATCGGTAGCCGGACTGAGAGGTCGATCGGCCA